>JAESFX010000011.1_pt1:0-240000 | contig 740266 bp, 685 predicted proteins | sample 9269501 | NCBI WGS metagenome assembly JAESFX01 (sample SAMN14515570, study PRJNA621655) | algae metagenome | isolation source: Desmonostoc geniculatum HA4340-LM1 and co-occurring heterotrophs from cave... | place: USA: Maniniholo cave, Kauai, Hawaii | collected 2009-07-28
CCGGCGCGTGGATGCGGCTGGCGCCTTCGGATGCCCACACGGCATCCGGCGCGTGGATGCGGCTGGCGCCTTCGGATGCCCACACGGCATCCGGCGCGTGGATGCGGCTGGCGCCTTCGGATGCCCACACGGCATCCGGCGCGTGGATGCGGCTGGCGCCTTCGGATGCCCAGACGGCGTCCGGCGCGGTCCCGCAACGCAGCCGGGGGGTTAGCGTTGGCCGCGCCATCTCGACCTTGCAGATGCGGCGACTGGCACGTGAGCCGACACCACAAGACACTGAGAAACGAAGACAAAGATGTTGGGTTACGCGTTGACCAAGCACATGAGAATGGTCGACCCGCCTCGGCCACGCTAAGCTACCCCACAGGTTTGCATTGATGAAAATTCGCCACCGCGGCCTGGTTGCCGTGTGGCAACCAAAGGGCCAAAGAACGTGAAAATCACCCGTATCCGCGACGCCGTGGCGCCGATCCCGAGCCCGATGCGCAACGCCGTCATCTCTTTTGACAAGATGACGATCTCCGTGGTCGCCGTCGAGACGGACGTGGTGCGCGAAGGCAAGCCGGTGGTCGGCTACGGTTTCTGCTCGAATGGGCGGTATGCGCAGTCCGGCATCATCCGCGAGCGGTTGGCGCCACGCATCCTCGAAGCCGACCAGAAATCGCTACTCGACAAGACCTGCGACAACCTCGACCCCTTCGCCGTCTCGAAGGCCATGCTGTCTAACGAGAAGCCAGGCGGGCACGGGGATCGCGCCGTTGCCGCCGGCGCCATCGACATGGCGATTTGGGACGCGGTCTCCAAAATTGCGGAACAGCCGCTGTGGAAGCTCCTTTCCGAGCGCTTCAACGGTGGCAAGGCGGATAGCCAGGTGCTGGTCTACTCCGGTGGCGGCTATTACTACCCGGGCAAGGAAAAGCAGGGACTGCAGGACGAGATGAAGGCCTGCAAGGCGGCCGGCTACAAGCTGCTCAAGATGAAGATCGGCGGCGCTTCCCTCGCCGAGGACTTGAAGCGCATCGAGTGGGCGCTCGAGATCGCGGGTGGAGGCGACAATCTCGCAGTGGACGCCAATGGACGGCTCTCGCTCGCCGACGCACTGGCCTACGCCAAGGCGATGGAGCCCTACGGGCTTTGCTGGTTCGAGGAGCCAGTCGACCCGCTCGACTATCTCGCGCACCAAGTCATCGCCGAGGAGAGCGCTATTCCGCTGGCGACGGGCGAAAATCTATTCTCATTGCAGGATTTCAGGAACCTGCTGCGACACGGGGGATTGCGTCCGCACAAGGATTGGCTGCAGCCCGATCCTTCGCTCGACTACGGCCTGACCGAAACGCTGCGCATCCTCGATGTCAGCGAAGCCATGGGCTGGTCGCGGCGCCGTACTGTTCCGCATGGCGGCCATCAGCTCGGGCTCAACATGGCGGCCGGCCTGCAACTCGGCGGCACCGAGAGCTATCCCGGCGTGTTCCAGCCCTACGGCGGCTTTGCCGACGACATCGCGATCGTCGACGGCTACACGCGGCCGCACGACACGCCCGGCATCGGCATGGAACGCCGGGCGAAGATGTTCGCCGCGATCAAAGAGCGTCTCGGGATGTGACCGCGAATGGCGTGAGTGGCCGCCGGAGCCGTTGTCAATCTGGGAGTTCGAGGGTCAGCGCCGCTACGCCCACAGCGAGGTTCAAGCCATGCTGGGCGCCGACCGACAGTGGTTGCAGCGCGATGCTGCGTCGCGATCCACCTACCAGCGCGTTTGCGCCTAGTCCGACGCCGATCGTGGCCTCACCGCTCACACCCGCGTAGGTGCCGGTCAGCGATCCCGGCTGCATGGCATCCCGCGTGGGCGCGAATACGGCCCAAGACATCACGCCTCCGGCCGTGGTCCCGAGATCGAGCCCGAACTTATTGATCCGGCCCCAGTAAGGCTCCCGCCCGTCCCTGCTCCGGAACGTGCATTCGAGCCGCTTCGACGAGCCGATGATGAAACCCGTGCCGCCTTCCACCGAGCACTCGAGCACCCCAATCTCCACCTTGGGTTGTGCCGATGCCGGCACTGCGAGTGATAGACCGAGTGCAATGGTGAGCGAAGCCGAAGTGGCCGCCCGTGTCCGCGTGTTCATGTTCGCCAAGGCCCCCAACTGTCCTGTCCGAAAACGTTTACCCAACCTCCACGTCCGGCATCGCCGATCGCGGTTACTCTCTGTTTCAGAACATCGTGGCCTATATATGGGCTGAGCACTTCGGTGCGAGAACCCGCATAGCCGCCGGCGTCCCCGAAAACATGGTCTGTCATGCTTCCCGACCTGATCATCGCCTCAGTCAGACTCGCCAGAGGGGCTCGAGCCTTCGCTCTGGGTCTGGCCATCGCCATCACCGCGATGGCGCAACCCGTGATAGCGCAGCCCTGCACCTCCGATAGCCAGTGCCGCGATTTCGGTCAGACGCGGACCACCTGCTCGGGCAACTCACTGGTCGTCAAACAGAGCCGGTGCATCGGCCGATGCCAGTCCGTCGAGATCTCGCGCACCCCTTGTCCGGGTCCTTGCGTCGCAGATCGCTGTGTCGGCGGTTCGCTCGGATCGTCGCCAGCCAGTCCGCCGCGGGGTGGCGGCTTCGTCGCTGGTGTTTGCGCCACTCTCTGTACGTGCAAGGGGAAGACGCTCACATATGGCGTCGGTTACGCCGCGAAGGCGTCGCAATGCGGCCGTCGAACGGTCAACTGTGTCTACGGCTGCACGTGCGATCCAGAGCCGCGCTGCCTGAAGCGTGCCGAGAGCTAACGGAGCTGGTAGGCTCGTTACGGTCCAAATTGGGCACGCCCGTCCGGGCAACATGGGACAATCCAGCGCGTGCGCTTCTTCTTTCCCGATGTCGAGGAGATGCCGATCCCGCCCGGCCATCGATTTCCAGCAGTCAAGTACCGGCTGCTTCGCGAGATGATCGAGCGTGAGACCATCTTGCCGACTGGATCCTTGGCCCCATCGCCCTCGGCAACGGTCGAGGAACTCACGCGTGCTCATTCGCCGGAGTACGTCGCCGCCGTGCTCGACGGGACACTTTCGGCCGACATCGTCCGGCGGATCGGGCTGCCATTAAGCCCAGCGCTCGCCCGTCGTTCGCGTGCGACCGTCGGTGGATCACTCGCCGCCGCCCGCCAGGCCTTGCGACATGGCGTTTCGGGCCAGCTCGCGGGCGGTACGCATCATGCCCACCGCGACTACGGCTCGGGTTTTTGCGTTTTCAACGATCTTGCCGTCGCGGCGCTGACCTTGCTCGCAGAAGGCGCGGCCGCGCGCATCGCCATCCTCGACCTCGACGTGCATCAGGGAGATGGCAACGCGTCGATTTTGAAAGGGCTGCCCGGCCTTCTGCTCGTGGGCATCCAGGGTGAGCGGAACTTCCCGTTCCGACGCGTGCCGGGAGACATCGACATCGAGCTTCCCGACGGCACCGAGGACCGCGCTTATCTCGAGGCACTCGCCGACGTGCTTCCGGCCATCGAGGCACACAGGCCCGACCTGCTTCTTTATCTCTCAGGTGTCGATCCCCTGAGGGAGGACAAGCTCGGCCGACTTGCGCTGACGCACGAAGGGTTGGCCGAGCGCGACCGCATGGTTTTCCAGATGTGCCGCCGCCGCGGCATCCCCGTCTCCATCGCGATCGGCGGCGGCTACGCTGTGCCCATCGAGGCCAGTGTCGCGGCGTACGCCGGTACGTTCCTTACTGCTCGCGAGGTGTTCGACTGGTGACCCGCAATGGCCCTTCGGATCACTGCTGCGGCCGGGCCGCCGCCGGAGGTACACCACCGCCCGGCAACTGCCACAGCATGTTCACGCCCTGCTCTCCACCCATGAAAGTGGTCGGAAACGTGCCGTGCCATTTCTCGATCTTACGGTATTCGACCACCAGCGGGTTCGACGCCAGTGCCTGGCCCAGGACGCGAACCGCCTCAGCCTGCGCATCGCCCTGTACTTTAATTTCGTAGGCGCGACCGTCGGCGCGGGCCTTGTCGGCGTCTCGCTGTGCCATTGCGGTTTGCGTCACCTGCGTCGTCGTCAGCTTCTGGCGCTCCAGCACGAAGCGCTCCGTCTCGGCCTGCTCGCGTGCCACCTGCTTATCGCGAATGGCCTTGGTGTATTCGGGCGGGAAGCCGATGTTGACGATCGAGAAACCGGTGATCTGGATATCGTCGGGCATCCGCTCGGCGAACGCCGCCTGCGAGCGGTCGCGATATTCGCCGCGTTTGCGCAGCAGATCGTTGACGATGTAGCCACTCGTGACGCCCTTCACGACGTCGTTCAAGCGCGGTTGTATGATCCGTTTCTCAAACTGGTCGAGAGAGCCGAACTGGATGTAGAGGTCCTGCACATTGCTCCGCTTCACGAGCCAGTTGACCGTGACAGTGATCGGCAGCTCCAGCGGATCCTGCGAAGCCGCGGCAAGTTCGACCGAGTAGGCACGCTCGCGCACCTCCATCTCTTCGACCGTGTCGGCATAGGGAATTTTTACGTGCAGACCGGGATCGACGACATTGATGACGCTGCCGAACCGCTTAACGATGCCCACATGGCCGGCGTCGATCCGGTAGATTCCCATCCAAACGATCGACAGCACAACCAGAGCAATAACGGCTAATGCGCCGGCTCCGATTCCCAACACGGGAATACGGGGCGATGGAAGCTGGGGCGGGTTGCTGCCGGTTCTCATGGGCTCTCTCCACGTTCGGACCGTCTGCTGGGGCCGATGCAACTGGGAACCTGCGGCATGCAGGCGACATGGTCACTTTATGTCGATTGTCTTACCCTTTGATTTATTTCGATCTATCGTCGCCGCATCTCTCATCCCACCGACTAGCGACGGCGATCACCTCCATCTGCCGGCCGCCGTTGGTCGACCGGGCGCTCGTCCAATCGCTCGAACTCGCCCTCGATCACCGGTCCGGTCGCGTCCGTGCCCATGTTCGCGCTTCGATCGGCGTCAGCGGCGCCACCCGTTTTTCGCTCCGAGAACGGACTCGGCTGCTTCCTGATGTCGCCAACAACGAAGGCGTTGCGCAGGGCCACACGCGCCAGCATCCTGCGGATAGGTGGTATCAGCAATATCATACCGACGACATCGGCGATGAAGCCGGGCGTAATCAGCAAGATCGCGGCCAAGACCACCAATGCGCTGTCGACCATGGCCGCAACGGGCGGCTCGCCACGTTCCAATGCCTCGCGCACCCTCAGCGCCGATGTCAGCCCGCTGCGACCCAGCACCAAAGAACCGACGATGAATGTGGCGACAACCAACCCGAATGCCGGCCAGAACCCGATCCATTGGCCGACCTTGATCATCACGGCGATCTCGATCAAAGGCAGCGCGATGAGAATGAGGAGGCCGATCATTGCCTTGCTTTCAGGTGACGTATTGATCCGTTCGGACACCCTGTTGCGTTGACGACGCTTGCCACGCTTGGCTTCAAAGCAACGATCGCCTAAATTCAGTTCCGATGGCACCATCGCCGGGCAATGGGCATCGGCCGTTCGGGCGACCGCGATGGGCGTGGCAGCTAAGAATTGCTACGGACATCTGGAGCGTCGCGGCGACGCTGAATATATCTAGGATGGCGATCATGGGTTGCCCTTGCGACCCGTTGCTTGGAAAGCACCATAGAGCATGGACGGCAAAATCGACATCTTCACGCTGCTTTTCCTCGTTCTGGCGGTCATCATCATCCTGCGGCTACGCAGCGTGCTGGGACGCAAGAGCAGCGAGGATGATGCCCGGGTCGAGCGCCACAAAGCCGAGCAGCGGGCCCGTGCTGCAGCTGGTCAAGGGCAGGACAAGATCGTGACGCTGCCGAGACGGGACCGCGCGGACGCAACGCCGGAGAAAACCGCTGCCGCGGCGACGGCCGACATCGAAGAGAAAGTGCGCACCCTCGCCTCCGGTAACGAGCCGCTGGCTGACGGATTGCTGTCCGTGGCGCGGTCAGACCCGAGCTTCGATCCCGAGCACTTCCTCGTCGGCGCGCGCCAAGCCTACGAAATGATCGTAACGGCCTTTGCCGAGGCCAACCGCAAGACCCTCAAGGGGCTCCTGAGCAAAGACGTGTTCGAGGGATTCTCTGCCGCACTCACCGACCGTGAAGGCAGGGGCGAGCAGATCGATCAGAGTTTTGTCGGCATCAACAAGGCGGACATCGTCGAGGCCGAGTTGAAGAGTGGCATGGCCCACGTCACGGTTCGCTTCGCGAGCGAGTTGATCTCTGCAACCCGTGATCGGGAGGGCACCGTCATCGCCGGCGATCCGAAGCGGATCAAAGAGGTGATCGACATCTGGACGTTTGCCCGTGACATCGGTTCGCGTGATCCAAACTGGAAGCTGGTCGCAACCCAGGCGCCAGGTTGATGGCGCCCCCAGCGCGCCCCTGGGAAGGCGCGCAGGGGGGTGGCAGGCCGTTCCTCGGGATAAAGCGCTGCACTTGGCATGCGTTTAAGCAGAGTGGGGGTCGACTTTTGAGGGAATTTGACAGTCACGGCGGCAGCCGGCGCCGCGTTGCGCTGTCGAGCCTCGTGGTCTGCGTCGCTATCGCGGGAGGCGTCTTTACCACATGCGAGGCCAGCGGACCTGTCTCCACCGGTTCGTCGTCGAAGGAAGCCTCGACCAAAACGACGGGTTCACTCGCTTCGGGTTCACCCACCGACTCCGCAGCAAAACGCGACCGTATTGGCAAGATGACTGCTCCCAATTTCATCCCTGTCGTATTTTCCGATCTCACAGGCTGGGCGGACGACGATCACTTGGCGGCGTTCAAGGCCTTTCTCGCCTCTTGCCCCCTGGTGATCGCCGGCAAGGCCGGAAGAGCCAGCGGGCCGGACGGTGAGACGTTTGCGGCCGCCTGCGGGGCCGCCCTGGCTTTGCAGAGGCCTACGAAAGTCGCCGCTCGGGCCTTTTTCGAGGAGCACTTCCAACCGCACCGCATTGTCCACAAGGATACGGGGGGGCTTCTGACCGGCTACTACGAGCCCGTCATCGATGGCTCGCGTAAGCGGGAGGCTCGGTTCCAAACTCCGATCCTTAAGCGCCCTGCCGACCTCGTGACGATCGTCCCCGAGACGCGTGGTGCGGCACCGGGTAGCCTTACGCATGCACGGCGGACTGCGGCGGGCCTCGTGCCGTTTTCAACGCGGGCGGAAATCGACGCGGGCGCCCTAGCCGGCCAAAACCTCGAAATCCTCTATCTCAGCGATCCAGTCGAAAAATTCTTCCTACAAATTCAAGGCTCCGGCCGCATCCGTCTGACCGACGGGACGACCGTTCGCGTCCAGTACGACGGTAAGAACGGACATCCCTACACTTCGATCGGCCGCTACTTGATCGACAAGGGCCTACTCGCGGCCGACAAGGTTTCAATGGGGGCTCTCGGCCGATGGCTGAAGTCGGATCTCGAGCGCGCCCGTTCCGTGATGAACCAGAATGCATCCTACGTCTTCTTTCGAGAGCTGCCGCCCGATGCAAACGGCCCGCTCGGCGCGATACAGGTGCCGCTGGTGGCTGGCCGGTCGCTCGCCATCGATCCCGCAGTGCACCGGCTAGGCCGCCCGATCTATGTCAGCGCGCCGTCTCTCACCCCCAGCGGGCACCAGGTTCCCTTTAATCGCCTGATGGTGGCGCACGACGTCGGTAGTGCCATCAAGGGCCCGGAACGTGGTGACATCTACTTCGGATCTGGCGAGACCGCCGAGCGACAGGCCAGCCGGGTGCGCCACCCAGGCAATCTGTTCGTCCTGGTGGCCAAGGCCACCGCGGCCACACCGGCTGCTGCCAAGGGCATGCCCGGCCACGAGCGTCGCGGGCGATGAGCGGCTCGGGCCACGACCGCCCGCCGAAACGGGGAGCAAGGCCGCTGCTCACGCCCGAGGATACGTCGCTCTGGCAGCGGATTGCCGAAACGATCGACTCGCGACGGCAGGGCAAACCACGTGTGCAGGATGTCGAGGGCTCACCGTTCTCGTCGCGGGCGGCTCAGGCGACGCAGACAAAGGTGCTATCTTCCGCCGCGACGCGCGTCCATGCACCGAAGCCCAGCCGGAGGCAAGACGCCACGGCTTCCGACGCGCGGCCTCCGAAGGGCCCGCCCCCGCGGCCACCCTCCGCTCGCGCATCGCCTACGCCCGCCACCCTGCCGACGGTCGAAAGGCGCAAAGCTCGCCGTATTGCCTCGGGTACGATCGAGATCGAGGCGCGGCTCGACCTCCATGGTCTCACCCAGACGATTGCCCATGGCCGCCTCGTCTCGTTCCTGCAAAGCGCCGCTGCCCAAGGCCTGCGCACCGTTCTGGTCATCACCGGCAAGGGCGCCAGCCGTCAGACCACCACGCTGCGGGGAGGATGGCGCGAAGACGAGGACGTCGGCGTCCTCAGACGCAGCGTGCCGCGATGGCTGGCTGAGGCGCCACTGCGTGCACTTGTGATCGGTTGCCAAGTTGCAGCTCCCCGCCACGGCGGCGAAGGGGCTCTGTACGTTCTGCTTCGTCGCGGTCGACATAGCGACTGAGCCCTTAACAGCGCCAACGACAGCGTCTCAGCAAGCCGGCCACTGGACCGCGACTTGTGCACCACGAATAAAGCAACAGCGTCAGTGTCTCATGGACAGTGGTCGGGGTATCCCCTAAGCAGCCGGCCATGATCAGGGCGACCTACGACTGGATGATGCGCATGGCGGGCCACAAGCGGGCTCCAGAAGCGCTGTTTACGGTCTCGTTCATCGAGAGTTCGATTTTTCCGATCCCACCAGACGTCATGCTGGTGCCGATGATCCTCGCCAATCGTGCCCGCGCCTGGTTTTACGCCGCATTGTGCACCGTGGCGTCGGTCCTGGGCGGAGTGGCCGGATATGCGATCGGCTATTTCCTGTTCGACGCGATCGGCCAACCGCTTCTCGATCTCTACGGTTACTCCAGCAAATTCAAAGAGTTCTCCACCTATTATAATGAATGGGGCGCCTGGATCGTGTTCTTTGCCGGCGTGACCCCGTTTCCCTACAAGGTGGTCACGGTCGCCAGCGGAACGACGGGCCTCAACATCATCGTGTTCATCCTCGCCAGCATCGCGTCGCGTGGATTGCGCTTCTTCATCGTCGCCGCCTTGCTCTATTGGTTTGGCGAGCCGATCCGCGTCTTCATCGAGAAGCGTCTCGGACTGTTGCTCACCGTCTTCCTTCTTCTGCTGTTCGGTGGTTTCCTGGCCCTCCGCTTCCTGCACTGAAAAGCTCAGACGGATTGGTCGTCTCGATGTCTCGCGTTCGCCCCGAGAATGATCCTGCCTACCGCGCCGGCGGCTTTGCATTGGCGCTCGCCGTGTTCGCCATCCTGACTGCGCTCGGATTCGAGCATCTCCGCGGACTCGAGCCGTGTCCCCTCTGTCTCCAGCAGCGCTACGCTTTCTATGTGGGCATTCCAGGCTTGTTCCTGGGCATGGTGCTCCTCGCTGCCGAGTGCCCCAGGACCGCAGCCGTGCTTTTTCTCGCCGTCGGCCTCGCGTTTCTCGCGAATACCGGTCTGGGGGCGTATCACGCTGGTGTCGAGTGGAAATTCTGGCCTGGACCAGATACTTGCGCTCAAGCGACGGAAACACTGAAGCCGCTCAGTGGTGGAAATCTTCTCAATGACCTGAGCAAGGCCAGGGTCGTGCGTTGCGACGAGGCGCCTTGGCGCATTCTCGGCATCTCCTTCGCCGGCTGGAACGTGCTCGGCTCGTTCATCATCTTCGTCGCCGCATTGCAGGCCGCCGTCGCAGCCAGTCGGATACGCTGAATCGAGTTATCCACAGCGATTCGCGCAGCACTCAAAGGCTTCTGATTCAAGCCTCGAAGCCCCATTTTCGGGGCCTTCCGTGTCGACATGAACAACCGTCAAGCGAAATAACGAATTCAAATCGCGAATTCGTCACCATGTCGCCACGCGGCAACTGTTTATTAACTCTCGTTCGCGGACGACGCGGCGACGCGCCGAACGCGAGGTCAAGGGAGGCACCGGATCATGGAAGTTGTCAGTCGCCCCCGGATGCCCAGCATGAGTAAGGGTTGTCCGGCACCTGCCGAGGTCTTTGGACAGCGTGGCGTCAGTACGGCCAGCGTAGCGGCCACAGGTGACGAGGCGTCCACAACGGCGGTTTCTGCCCGGTGCGGCGGTGTGGTTGTGACGGACCAGCGTATCCCGGTCCAGCGTGCGTTGAGTGTGTTGCGTCGCGTAGGTCGGTGTGACGGTAGCGTTGCGTCCCAGTCGGTGGAGTTTGCGTCTCGTTTGGTTGCGTCGGAGTCCGAGTTGGTTGCGTTAGCGTCCCAGAGTGCCGCGTCCCAGTCCTCTGCGTATCGGTATCGCGTCATGTCAGCGTCCCAGTCGACTGCGTCAGCGTCGGCCCGCGATGAGTTCCCTTCGAGCACGCTCCCTCTCGTGCTCAAGACGCTCGTGCGGCGAGCCGCCGCCGCCAAGGTTTCGCGTAGGTGGCGACGGCTCGAGGATGCCTCCGTGCGGAGCGTCGTTTCCGCAGGTCCGTCAGCGAGTAGCGTCAAGTGGCGTTCGAGTGGTGCGAGTCGCGTTTCGAGTGTGTCGGTCTTGTCCGTGTTGCGTGGTGTGGCGTCGCGTGCGTCGAAGTCGAGTTTGTCCCGTAGCTTTGCGTCCGTTCCCGTAGCGTCCGCGTTGTGTCCGTCGAGTTTAAGTTCGTGGCATGCCCGTACCATTCACTGAAGGAACTCCAGCCGTGACCTCCAATGTCGTCTCTTTCCCCCGAGAGCTGGCACGCGGGTCCGCAACCCCGGGTTGGCAGTCCCTTGGTGACGCGGCGGGCAGCGTTCTGAGTTGCGTTGCGTTTCGCAGTGGCGTTGCGTCGAATGTGTCCCCGATCCTCCGCGAGGAGGGCGGCGAATGGCCGAAGACGGTGGCCTTCGCCGTGCCAGCAGAACAACGGAGTGGCGTCACCCCCGCCACTCTTTCGGAACCGGCAAGCGCTTTGAGCCGTGGGCACCGAAAGGTAGTCCGATAGCAGCTCATAGCAAGGTCCCGCGTAGAGCTGTCACTCGCTCGAAGCGCTTGCCGGCAGATTTCTGCGGCGTCCCACGGATCAATAAGATTAAAAAGAGGCAAGCCCCCATGGTCATCCCATTCGATCACGCCTCGCTCCGTCAGAGCGACGACGAGACCCCGGTTCACGTCAACCCGATCCTCTGGCAACAGTCGCTCGGGCTCGCCCGACAAATCTCGGCTCGAGTCTTCCGTGATGGTGGCCGCGCCTGCGACGCCCTTGCGGCGGTCGGTCTCTCCGCCCCCGCCGACGCTACCTGGGACAAGGCGGTCGAAATGATCGCGGCAGAACTCTCTCGGAGTCGTGCGATCCTCGGCAAGAAAGCAGCCGCCTGAAGCAAGCGCCTGGACTCGCGCCTCAGCGAAACGCCCAGGCCCCGAGCGACAGGGCCAGGATGGCCACGACGGCTATGCTGGCCACGTCGAGAATGGCGCCCGCGCGCAACATCTGCGCACTGCTCACCATTCCACTCGCGTAGACGATGGCATTCGGCGGTGTTGCAACCGGCAGCATGAAGCCTAGAGACGTTGCCATGGCGATCGGCAGCGTCATCGCGATAGGGTTCTCGCCCAGGCCTATGGCAGCAGCGCCAGCGACGGGTAGGAAAATGGCAGCGATTGCCGTGTTGCTGGCCAGTTCCCCCAGATAAACCACGGCGATCATCGCGAGCACCGTCAAAACGGGCAGAGGGACGTGGCGTAATCCGCCGACGCTTTCCCCGATCCATCGTGCGAGACCCGAGGCGCCTACGCCGTGCGCCAAAGCCAAACCGCCCCCGACCAAAAGCAGGACGTCCCATTTGATCGTAATGACGTCGTCCCAAACGAGGAGTGGGCGCGCGCCCGACGATCCGGACGACATCACGAAAAGTGCTATCGTCGCTGCAATCGCAAAGCCCGCGTCCGATACTGCAAGCATCGGCCACATGTGCCGGATGACGGGAGCGAGGGTCCACGCCAGCGCCGTCGCGCCGGCGATCCACAGAACACGCGTTTGAGCCCGCGAAAGCGGTTGCGTAGCAAGAATCGCTTCATTCGATTGCCGACGCCCTGCGAGCAATTCAACTCGGGGCAGTCGGAAGGCGATCTTTGTCAACACGACCCATGTGAGTACCAGCAGGACGGCTGCAGTCGGAAACCCGACGACGAGCCAATCCGCGAAGCCGATGGAAACGCCGTGCACATTGGCCATGTAAGCGGCGAATAGCGCATTCGGCGGTGTGCCCACAAGCGTTGCCATGCCGCCGATCGTCGCCGCGTAGGCCACGCCCAGCAACATGGCTGCCCGCGTATCGGTCCGTTCACGATCCGAGCCACCTTGCAAATGGTCATCCATCGCGGTCGCCACGGCCGCACCGATCGGCAGCATAACCATGGCCGAAGCCGTGTTGCTGACCCACATGCTGAGAAACGCCGTCGCGACCATCAGAGCGCCGACCTTTGCGGCGGGTTGATCCCCACTCCAGCGCGTCAATGCCCCCGCGAGCCGCTCATGCAGTGACCAACGCTCGATGGCCCTCGCCAACATGAAACCACCCAGCAAAAGGAAGATGAGCGGATCAGCATACGGCCTCGCCGTCAGCTCTGAACTGGCAACGCCGAGCAGCGGGAACAGCACCAGGGGCACCAATGCCGTGACCGCAATAGGGAGCGCCTCGGTCATCCACCAGATCGCCATTACGACCGCAACCGCGGCTGCCGCCCAGCCTTCAGCGGACAGGCCGGTCGGCGGCGGCGCCGCCAGCATGATCGCCGCAACCGCGATGCCACCCCAAAGTCCCAGCCGCCTCGTGCCGCGTGCCGCTACATCCTCTGCCATGCAATCCATCATTCCGAGCCATGGTCGATGCACCAACCATTGCCTGCCCCAATGATGCCGGCCATGCGCTGGATCAGCTTCGGATGTCGTTGGCTTCGTTGGCGATTGCGCTCGAAGGCAGATCGCACCGCCCCCCGGCTCACCAGTCGCGCCTCGCGCCTCGCGAGCCGTGGGGCGGTGCCCCCTAATCGATACCGGGGCGCGTCGCATGGCGCGCGCCACCCTGTCTCAGCCTTGCCCGCCCGGCGCGTTCGTCAGGCCGCCCGGACATTGAGCGAAGGCGCTGTTCAACGCGTCATCTCTGTTCGCGAATTCTCCAAGGGCCTCGCCGCCTTGTGCATGTGAGCGGATGAAGGCTGCGGCAAGACCATCCTCGCGGCCATCCAACACCTGAAGCGCGGTGAAGTGCATCTCTTCGCCTACACGCCTGCGGATCAGCACGTTCTTCGTGCCACCGTAGCTCGCCGTGAATACCTTGCAGGGTATCGATCGCGTCGCCGTCCGGGGCGGAGAGATCAGCCCCGCCGCGCGCCGTGGCGCCCCATCGCCGAGTGCTGTGGGCGGTGCCGCTGTCGTCGATCGAGGCGGCGCTGGTTTTGCCGAAGCCTCGATCTCGCGTGAGGGAGTGGACTCTGGATCGGGTTGCCGCCCCGTGCAGAATTTCTCCCTGTACTGGTCCGCCACAAACGCGATCGAGCGGGCATAGCTGCGATCGACCGCCCAGCGACCGGCGAGATCGCGGAAGGTCACAGCTCGCCTCAGGCGCTGCGAGGCCGAGATGATGTCGTCCTGTTTCTCCCGTGTGCGATTTGCCACCGGATTGTCGACGCGCTCTCCCGAATAGGCGATCAGGTGCTGAATCTGGCCCAGCACACCTGTCGAGACGTCGGGGAAACTGTCACCTGGCACGCCGCCTCCCGTCGTGCCTATTCCAGCAAAGTTGTTCTGAGACGGGCTCACGTCGCCCTTTCCTTTGGCATTCCGAAAAAGGAGGTAGTTCGTCTCGATCACCATTTGGAAAAAGGCATAATCCCATCGAACCCGATGGCGCTCTCCGTGGGACTTGTAATGCGTGGCGATGCCGCGAAACTTGGCTGGCAGGCCCGGATTGCGCTCGGTCAAAAACCGCATCAACTTATCCGGGGTGACGCACGCCGGCACGCGGTTGCGTTCCGATAGTCTGATCTCGGGCAGCGGTTGCGCTGCGACCGGCTTCGCAACAGCCAAGGCGAGCAGCATCAAAGTCGACGTATAAAATCCCGTGCAACGGAACCTCGCGAGGCGTCGGCGAGACGTCATCTGCGGCTTCCTCCTGCTCGTGTCCGACCGCGAAAGTCGTTTTCGTCGTGCTGGCGGCTTGTGACCATCTTCGCGGTCAGAAAAGAGACACTCTCTGAAACATGAATTGAGTGTGGCGGCATGTTTGGCCGTCCGAGTGGGTAGAGAATGAGCGGACTTCCCAAAACGCCACACCAGCGACGTTTGCCAAAAGCGGTTGAGCAGAGCACGTGTGGGTCGCGCGAGTCGCCCCGCCGCCTCAGCCCTCGGGGCAGAGCTCGAAGGCTTTGTCCAACGCTTGTGCATGGCTCGCGAACTCGGCCTCGATCTGCCCACCCTTGGCGTATGCCGCGATATAGGCCTCCGCTTCCCGCCGCTCTGCGCCGTCGTTGACGTCGAGCACGGTGAGGTCACTTCCCTTGTCGGTATTCACGCGGATGATCAGGGCCTTGTTCCCGCCGTAACTGGCCGTCCAAACACGACACTTCCCGCCTGATTTTCTGCTCCCCGACGGGCCGGCAGCATCCGAGGGCCCTGGCTCGCTTTTTGCGCCCGGCGAGCGCGGCGCAAATGTTCCCAGTACGCCAGCCGCCGACGCCAAGGATCCGGACTTTTCGCCCCGAGGGACGATGTTCGACCTCGCTTGTCCGGAGTCCACGGAAGCGGATGGTGCTGTCGCGGCGGGCGGGTCAACCGGAGGCGCATTCAGAATGCTGTAGGATGGGGACGTCCCGGCGGCGCCCCCGCCTTTGCCGGCCCCTGTCATCGCGGCAACGCCGGAGGTCAAGCCTGTGGCACCGAGGCCAGCCCGCCTGTCATCACCGGACGCTTTGGCTTCCGCGATGGCGCGTTTGGCAAGCTCGGCACCAGAGATGCGCTCCTTCGCAGGGGACACTTCGGCGATTTTGGACGTCAACGTCTCGCCGCGGGCCTCCGCGACCCACTCGGGATTGGGATCGGGGCTATTGCAGAAGCTCTCATGGAAGCGGCTGGCAAGTGACGAGATATTGGACACATAGTCGGCTCCGGGCGCCCACTTGGTGGCCAAATGGCGGAATGTCACGACGCCGCCGGCGCGCTTCTGCATCGATTTCAGGATGCCCCACTCCTGAACCTTGCGTGTCCGGTCGGCAACGGGATCGTTGACGGTCTCTCCCGCATAAACGAGCACGTGCTGCAAGTGCGCCAGCACGCCGGTTGACACATCGGGGAAGCTTTCGCCGGGGGCGCCATTGCCGGTGGCGCCGAGCCCCGCGAAGTTGTTCTGTCGCGGACTGACATCCCCGCGCCTTCCACGCTCGCCACGGAAGCTCAGGTGACCCGTCTCGAGCAGCATCTGGTAGAAGGTGTAGTCCCAGCGCAAACCCAGGCTCTCTCCGTGGCGCATATATTCCACGGCGATCTTGTCGAAGCGTGGATCAAGCTGCGGGTTGCGCGATTTGACGAAGGCCATGAGCCGACCCGGCGTGGCACACGCAGCAACCTTGTTCGAAGCGGAAACCTTGATCGCAGGCACATCCGCCAGGGCACCCGAGACGGGCAAAAGCACTGCGGCGGCGAGGCTCGAGGCCCAGATACGCATACCGGTACGCGACATGAACGAACCCCCAACTGGCTTCGCGCCGAGGCAGTACCGAACAGCTGCCGAGCGCCCTATGGTTAATAATTCGCGCATCGTTAACAGCCCTTTAATTCCCCGATTCACAGCGTGATCTTCGCGTAGATTCTAGGCACCAATGGGTGCGGTTTCGGGCGCCAATGGGGATGTTGCGTGGTCGAATTGCGGCCGCTTCGCGGCTTTGGCGTGCATGCCATCTACGAAAGTGCACTCGGCAGAGCTCAAATGGCGGAGCGGCGACGCTCTATGGCTATTCCGACCGCTGAACAGTCCGGCACAATATCGGGCTTCTCGATGGCGACCCGCACCCAGGAGACGCGCCCATCGGCAAGACACGCCTCGGCAACCCGCTCGGCCAGTGTCTCGATCAAATTGAAATGGCGTTGCGCCACAATTGCGCGCGCGGCCTCGATGATGAGGCCGTAATCCAGCACAGAGTCCAAACGATCCGAGATACCGTCGTAGTCGTCGATGACGTCAAGGTCGACGGAGACGAGAATACGTTGCTCATACCGCTTCTCGACCTCGAAAATGCCAACGCTCGCCATCAGCTCGAGCCGATGCACGAAGATGCGTCGAGGGCTGCGGTTCGTCACTCTGGCGTGCCCTTCGGGTTCATCAGGCATGGGTCACCCCGGCGATCGCCACGTGAGATGCTGCCCTGCATCGATGGCGATCATCTGGCCGGTGAGAGATGGGGCGTCAAGGATGAAGCGCACGGCCGCTGCGATCTCTTCGGGTGGCGTCGCGCGACCCAGCAGGGTCGATCGCACTTCGGCAGCGAAGGTTGCATCGTCCTGGTAGACGCTCGGCAGCACGGGCCCAGGGCCGATCCCATTGACGCGGATGCGCGGCGCAAGCGCCTGGGCCAGCATCCGAGTTGCCGCATAGAGACCAGCTTTCGATAAGCTGTACGACAGAAATTCCGGTGTCGGCGCAAGCACGCGTTGGTCGATTATGTTGACGATCGTCCCCGTCAGGTCATCGGGAAGCTGCGCAGCAAAGGCTTTGGCCAAGAGCACCGGTGCCCGTAGATTGACCGCGTGCTGACGGTCCCAGACATCGCTGTCGAGGCTCGCGAGATCGTCCTCAATGAACAGGGACGCGTTATTGACCAGACACGTCACCGGACCCAACGCTCGATGGCTCTCCATGACCAGCCGACTGGCGGCTTGTGGGTCGACCAAATCGGCGCCGAGCACGATCGCCCGTCCCCCGCTTGCCTCGATGACGGCACGAACGGAATCTGCCTCGTCGGATCGGGAGCCATAATGCAGCGCAATCGACCAGCCATGCGCGGCCAGATCCAGGGCAATGCTACGCCCGATCCGTCGACTGGCACCGGTAATGAGCGCAACCCGGCACGTCGAGACGGTCTCGGTCATGCGTCCTCCTCGCGGCCAGTCATGGCTCATTCGATGAAACATACCACCGCAATGCGGCGCGGAGGGCAAGGGGCCTACATTTCAGGCAACCGAGCCCCCGGCGCACAGCGGGGTGGGCTCCGCACATGCATGTTTATCAGCCATTCACGGCCCATAAATAAGGCATTCGATTCAGTTCGTTACTCACCCGACACAGAGCAGGAGCATTGATCCGAAAGCATGAATTCGGACTTGAGGAAGATCAGTCCTGCGATCGATTGTCAGTACCACGACAGGACGATTCGTACCTGGGGCGGAACTCGGTTGCTTGGAGATGGTGGGATGGGGTTGGGGATCTTTAAGGGCATCAAGCACGGCTTTGCTGCTCTTGCGCTGTGCGGCTTGGCGACGCCGGCACTGGCGGGTGGCAGCGTGAAGGATGGCGGCGCCGAGGAGCCGAAGCGTGACCTGCAGCTCAGCGCCAACTTCTCTGTGACGAGCGACTACGTGTTCCGTGGTTTCTCCCAGTCCAGGGAGAAGCCCGCCTATCAGGGTGGCGTCGATGCGACCTACAAGTGGCTTTACGCCGGCATCTGGGCTTCGCATATCGATTTCGGCCCCGCCGACGCGCCGGCCGAGGTCGACTTCTATGCTGGCATCAAGCCGGTGCTGGGCCCAATCACGTTCGACATCGGCGTGATCTACTACACCTATCCCGGCGCTTTCGATCCCGGTGCCGAGCTCGACTATGTCGAGATCAAGGTCGGCGCGAGCGGCAGCCCCTGGAAGGATGCAACCGTTGGCCTGACCGGCTTCTACTCGCCCGAGTACACGGGCAAAACGGGCGAGGTTTTCACCATCGAAGGCACGTTCTCGCAAGCCTTTGCCGCTATTCGGGGCGTGACACCGACCTGGAGTTCGACCCTCGCCTATCAGTCCGGCGACACGCTGGCCTATCAAGCGATCTTCGGTAACGGCAGCGACGACTACCTCTACTGGAACTCCGGTCTGACGCTGGGGTTCGGCGACAACTTCTCGCTCGACTTCCGTTACTGGGACACCGACATCAAGAACAACAACGCCGCCGTTGGATTTGCAGACGGATTCTGCTCGGCCAAGCTGTTCGGGTGTGATGAGCGTTTCGTCGCGACCGTTAAGGTCACCTACTGAGGCGGCCCAGAGCTGTCGAAGGGGCACGCGATCGAATGATCAGGGTCGGCGAGCACATCGTCGGCCCTGTTTTCATTTTGAAAGCCGATCCGGAATCAGCCTTGACCATTGCGCGCGACATGCCACGCTCTCGTTGACCGCACTTTTGAGCGAACGACGAGGCCGCCATGCGTATCGAGACCCTGCTTCCCCTCGGCAAGCTGGACCCTGGGCTTCGCGCGTCCGACATGCCGCTCGACATCGCGCGCGTTGCGCACGACGCCGCACTCGTCGAAGAGGTGGGCTTCGATGGACTGTGTGTCGAGGAGACCAAGGACGACCCCTACCAGATCATGGCGCTCGCGGCCTCTACGACAAACCGCATCCGGCTTTCCACCAACATCGCCATGGCTTTTCCGCGGTCACCCACCATCACCGCCATGTCAGCGTGGTCGCTCGCCAAGCTGTCGAAAGGGCGCTTCGTACTCGGCCTCGGCAGTCAGGTGCGTGGGCACATCGTCAGACGCTTCGGGCTCGAGTTCCACCCCGTCGGTCCCTGGATGCGTGACTATGTGAGAGCTGTGCGGGCGGTTTGGTCCTGCTGGCAAGAGCAGAAGCCGCTCGACTATCAGGGAACACACTACAAGCTCAGCTTGATGGTTCCGCTGTTCGATCCGGGCCCCATCGCACATCCCGACATCCCGATTCACATTGCAGCCGTGAATCCGGTGATGTGCCGCGTCGCGGGCGAGGTGGCAGATGGCATCCGCGTCCATCCCGTGTGCACTCCGCGCTATATCCGCGAGGTCATGCTTCCTGCTGCAGCGGAGGGCGCCCGACGCTCCGGCCGAGACCCGAGTGCGATTGCCATCGCCATGAAGCCCCTGGTGTGCACGGCGCCCGACAGAGCCACACTCGAAGCCCGCGTCAAGGATGTACGAGCTCGCGTCGCCTTCTACTGTTCCACGCCGGCCTACCGCGCGACGTTCGACTTGCACGGTTTGGGCGCGCTGGCCGACGAGATGGCCGTTCTCTCGAAGGCCCAGCGGTGGGAGGAGATGCCAGCCAAGATTAACGACGAGGTGCTGCACACCTACGCCACGGTCGGAACTTACGACGAGATCGGTCGAAAGCTCGTGGAGCGCTTTGGCGGGATCGTTTCCGACATCGAGTTCTCAATCCCCTGCAGCACGCCCGAGGAGAAGGCGACCATGCGCGGCCTCATCGAGCAGATCAGGGCGGAGGTTGCCTGATTTCGGGGACAAGCCAGCCCCGATAGTGGGCCAGCATACCGAGAAACGGATGGGTCAGGCGCACATCGAAATTGAAGCGCCCCTGGTCGTCTTGCCATTCGCGCGCCTCCGATCGGGTTGCCAGCGCGCTTGGAAGCGGCAGTGGCCCAATCCGCCACCCCGTGACCGGGTACTGCAATGCGCCACCGGTGGCGTTGATCCCGATCGCGAACGTAATCGAGCCGAACCGCTCGGTTGTCAGGCCGGGGCCCAAGGCGGCGATCTTCGATACGAAGCTGCGGTTTCCAAATGTCCGCGTCCAGGTCTCGTCAGTAACAGAGCGCTGCGCCGCCAAAGGCAGGCTTCGCTCTGCCACGACCTTCACGGGCATGTTTTTTCCGGACGGGGGAAAGCCGACGGCCCTTGCGACGATACGGCCAACGATAGAGGTTGCACTCTGAACCTCGGCGCGCCCGGTCCATCGCGGAGGGGACTCGATCGCATGGAATGCCTTCACTGCGGTATCCAGTGACTTGAACTGCTCGCTCCCGATTGCTTCCTCGACAAAGCAGCGGTCGCACGTCTCGATGACGCGCTCCGTCTCGATAGCATAGCCAACGAGCTCTGCCTCGATGGCACTGAGCGGTATATCGAGCGCGCGGCGCGCGCCATGCGGTCGCGTTCCCGCAAGGATCTCGCGGATGGCTGCGGCCGCCGGAGACGGCGGGACTTGGGGCCCCTCATTCATCCGCGCTGTCAGGCGCCACTCGGCCTGCGTCCAGTGCGCCTCGCGATCGAGCCCGATAACGCGAACCAACATGGCGCCGATCGTGCCGCTCGTGAGGCGGGTCAGCTTTCTCGCCCGAATGAGCAGCGGCGCCAGCCGCTCCGGCCGATGCAGCCATCCGAGCCGGCGCAACTTCGCGATGGCGGCCATGCCCCATTGCTCGAACGGCGATTCGAGGCCTGCCCAGAAGCGAATGCTCGTCGCCTCCGGGTAGAGGTTTTGCAGCAGCTCGGCGTCCGATGTCTCGACGGAAGCCACGGTGCGATTGCCGACCGACGGCAAGTCGATGTGCCGCCGCGTGCCCCAACCGAGCGCTTGATCCAGGACGCCGGCGGCCACGACCGGCACAGGTTTCCCGCAATAACTGAGAGCAGCGGCGACGGCGGCCTCACCGACCTCGGATCGACCACCTGGGACGATCGCAACATCGATGTGGTCGACCCGCTTCCAGTCGCGCGTGAGATCGACAACGGCCGCAGCTGCCAGAGCCGGCGACGAGCTGGCACCCGTCAGCGCGACCAGGTTTCCGGATCGAAACGGCGCATCGAGAGCCCGTTCGAAGCCAAGCACGTATTGGCGACCATCGGCGAGGTCGACGAAATGCGCACCCGCCGCCGCTGCTGCGAGGGGCACCCGGTAGTCCATGGACTGGAATGGCCCCGAACAATCCACCACGAGATCAGGCTGCGCCGCCGTCAACGCCGCTTCTATTCCCGATGTCGTATCCAATGCGATGGGCTCGACCGAGGCCGTCGTCCCAGGACGCGCGATCAGCCGCTCGGCGAGATTTCTCGAGCGGGCATAGGTTCGCGACGCGAGGAGGAGGCGATAGTCGCTGGTTCTCGCCAAATGAGAAGCCAGCCTGCTGCCGAAGACGCCTGTCGCACCGATGATGAGGATTGTCGCGGTCATGAATCGGGCAGTACGAAGCGCGCGCGGACGTGCGGCGGAGGCAAGTCGCAGGACTGTTTGCGGCCCATTATGCGGAAGCGGTTACGCGCGAGCGTGTCATAGAGCCGATCGCGCAAACTCCGAGGAATCACCCGCATTCCGCCCATCGCACGCCATGGCCAGCGCAGATGGCGCGCAAGCGCTATCAGTCCGTCAGACTTCTGGTAGGCGCGGCCCTGCTCCAGGAACAGGAATGTCGACGGCTCGTCTGGATCGATGTCGTGGTCCGTGGCGAGCTGGCGACCGAGGCCGGATTGGATCGCGACGAAGCGGCTCGATGGTCCGACCTCATGGGCCAGCAAGAAGCGGACCGACCACGAGCAGAAGCCACACAATCCATCATACAGCCAGATTGCCTGCTCGTCCGTCTTCATAAGGGGCTCATTGTCACGCATTCACTTTCCTGGCGCTACGCACGGATCGCGACCGTCACTCCATCTCCATACTTCGAAAGTCGGGATGGGTCTCGCGCCTTTGCGCGTCGCGACATCTGCCGACAGCCCCGTTGCCCACTTGGGCGGCATGCTGCACGAAGGGGGCTCTCGACCGTCGCGCCAGACGATGGCACGCTGGCCCGCACTCCCCCTTACCCAGCCTGAGGACACAATCAGCAATGCCCAACAAGCCCAAAGTCGCCGTTATCGGAACAGGCGGCACGATTACCTCTCTCTCGGGTATCGGTCCGCTCGATCTGTTCGAGTACACGTCGTCGGGTCGTATGCTTCAGGCCGACGAGATGGTCGAGCGCTACAAGGAAGTCCGCGAGGTTGCCGACGTCATTCCCATCCGCTTCAAGGCGATTCCGTCGACGGCGGTGGCGTTTCCGGAGTGGAAGGCTGTCGTACTGGCTGCCGACAAGGCGGTGCTAGAACACCCCGATCTCGCCGGTATTGTCGTCCTGCACGGCACGGCGACACTGGAAGAAACCGCATACGCTCTGAATCTGACTGCCAAGGTGCAAGTGCCTATCGTGCTTGTCGGGGCCCAGAGGCCGGCGAGTGCGCTCTCCGGCGACGCCGGGCTGAACCTCGTCAATGCGGTTCGCGTCGCAGGTCATCCTTCGTCGCGCGGGCTTGGCGTTCTCGTCTGTCTCAACGACGAGATCCAGTCGGCACGTGAGGTGACGAAAACCTCGACTGCACGATTGCAGACCTTCCGGACGCCTGACTTCGGCGTGCTCGGACATGCCGACGGCGATATGATCGCCTATTATCGTCAACCCGTTCGTCGCCGCGCGCCCGATACCGAGTTCGACATTCGAGCGCTCGATGCGCTGCCACGTGTCGACATTGCTTACAGCTATGCCGGTGACGACGGGACGGCGATCCGCGCATTCGTCAATGCTGGAGCGAAGGGCATCGTGCTGGCCGCATTTGCGCCGGGTCTGCTATCCCCACCCGAAATGGAGGCGGCAAAGGAAGCCGTCGGCGCGGGCGTTGTGGTCGTTGCGTCGTCGCGCGCCGGTTCCGGTCGCACGTTCCACCCGCAAAAAAGCCGAGAGGCCGGGCTTCTCGCTGCAGACAATCTCACCCCGCAAAAAGCGCGCATCCTGTTGTCGATGGCATTGACACGAACCACCGATCAATCAGACATCGCGCGCATCTTTGCAACCTACTGACGCGATTTCGGACCAGGGCATTCTTCATGCCCTCTTGCCCCTGAGACCAAGCAACCGCGAAACACAATTTCTGCGGTCCGGCCCGATCTCAGGCGGTGACCGCAGCAGCCTCACGCTGCTTCTCGATCTCACGCTTGAGATCGCGGCAACGATCGGACAACTCGTCCCTCTTGGCCTTGATCAGAAACGCGTCCAGCCCGCCGCGATGCTCGACCGAGCGCAGGGCGTGAGCACTGATCTTCAGACGGACCCGCCGCTTCAATGCGTCGCTCATCAGCGTCACGTTGACGAGGTTGGGGCGAAAGGTCCGCTTCGTCTTGTTTTCGGCGTGGCTGCGCAGTTGCCCCGACATCGGAAGCTTGCCCGTCAACTCACAACGTCTGGTCATTACCTTCTCCTGCTCAGCTCTGCGCGGACCGACCAGCCTCTACGAGACGAGGCCGTACGACGCCCTTGTTCTGCAAATGAATGGGCCCCGAGCGACACTTTAGCGGGGGGACGTTTGACGACCCTATAGAAAAGCTCGATGGCTGCCGTCAAGCTGCGCCTTCTTGCTAGGTCTTGGGACTCAGCCTCGCGCCTCCGCCAAGTGCTTCTCGATCTCCCGACCGACTTGATCGATCGCGGCCATACCGTCCACGGTCCGCAGATTGCCCTTGCAGAAATAATAACCGATCAAGGGCGACGTATCCCGGTAGTAGGCCATCAGCCGCGTATTCATCGTGTCGGCGTTGTCATCCGGGCGACGCGCGAATTCGGTGCTGCCGCAGACGTCACACACGCCCGCCTTGCGGGGGACTTTGAAGCGTTCGTGATAACCCTCACCACACTTGGCACAGGTGTATCGCCCGACGATGCGCTCGACGAGCAGTGTGGGGTCCACCTTCAGTTCGATCACGGCATCGAGCTTCTTGCTCTTTGCCCTGAGCATATCGTCTAATGCTGCCGCTTGCCGGAGAGTGCGCGGGAAACCGTCGAGAATGAAACCGTTCTGGCAATCCGGCTGATCAATGCGATCGGAGATGATGCCAATCACGACCTCGTCGGGCACCAGCTCGCCCTTCTTCATGATCGCCTCGGCGCGCTTGCCAATCTCCGTACCTGCCTTGACCGACGCGCGCAGCATGTCACCTGTCGAAAGTTGGACGATCCCGTGAGCGGTCTCGATCTGCTTGGCCTGCGTGCCCTTTCCGGCTCCGGGCGGCCCAATCAGAATCAGGTTCATCATTGGGCCTCCCTTTCCTTAGCGACGGCCGCCGCGCGGCGATGACGCACCGCGCAGCTTGGCCTTCTTGATCAGACCTTCATACTGCTGCGCAATCAAGTGGCTCTGGACCTGAGCAACGGTGTCCATCGTGACACTGACTGCGATCATCAGCGACGTTCCGCCAAAGTAGAAAGGCACAGCCCAATAAGCGATCATCATTTCGGGCAGGACGCAGACGAGGGCCAGATAGATGGCACCCAGCACCGTAATCCGGGTCAAGACGTAGTCGATGTACTCTGCGGTTTTCGCACCCGGCCGAATGCCCGGTATGAAGCCGCCGTACTTGCGCAGATTGTCCGCAGTGTCGTTCGCGTTCACGACCACAGACGTATAGAAGAACGCGAAGAATACGATCAGCGCCACGTATGTGAGCAGATAGACTGGCTGCCCCCGACCGAGCAGCGCGACAGCATTCGTCAACCACTCCGGACCGCTCTGACCGGTGCTCATGAACTGTGCGGCCGTAATCGGCAAAAGGAGCAACGAAGATGCGAATATCGGCGGGATGACACCCGAGGAGTTGAGTTTCAAGGGCAGATGTGATGCCTCACCTTGAAACATCTTGTTCCCAACCTGACGCTTCGGATACTGGATCAGAAGACGACGCTGGGCGCGCTCCATGTAGACGATAGCTGCCACGGTCGCCAGCATCACGATCAGCAACAGGATCAGGATTTCGGCGCGCAGTGCGCCGGTACGCGAGAGCTCGAAGAGGCCCGCCATCGCGCTCGGCAACCCAGCGACAATTCCGACGAAGATGATGAGCGACGTGCCGTTGCCGACACCACGTTGCGTTATCTGTTCGCCGAGCCACATCAAGAACATCGTGCCGCCGACGAGCGTAATCACGGTCGATAGTCTAAAGAACCAACCGGGGTCGTAGACGACGCCCTGCCCTTCAAGGCCTATCGAAATACCATAGGCCTGGAAGGTCGCCAGCGCGACCGTCAGGTAACGCGTGTACTGGTTGATCTGTTTGCGGCCTTGCTCGCCCTCTTTCTTGAGGGCCTCGAGCGTCGGAACGATGGACGACATCAGCTGCATGATGATCGATGCCGAGATGTACGGCATGATATTCAGTGCAAAGATGGCCATTCGCTCGATGGCGCCGCCTGAGAACAAGTTGACGAGGCCGAGAATGCCATGAGAACTCCGCTCGAAAATCTCGGCGAAGCGCTGCGGATCAATGCCGGGTAGCGGAATGAACGTGCCTAAGCGATAGACGAGCAGCGCACCCAGCGTGAACCAGATGCGCTTCTTGAGCTCTTCAGCCTTGGCGAAAGCACCGAAATTCAAGTTCGATGCGAGCTGTTCGGCAGCGGATACCATGTGCGGCTCTGGCTCCTCGAAGCGACGGGTCAGCGGAGGGCGCTCGCCCGGTGCTCTGCCCGATGCTGTCGTCTCTCAATACGTCCACGATCGACGCGCCGCAGAGCTATTGCCGGCTTGGGCCCCTTCGTGTGGAAGGGCTCAGAGACCGAGCGACAGCGGCCAACACATGGCCACGCAGTTACTCGGCGCTGTCGCCACCCTTCTTCTTGCCCAGCTTGGCCTTCTTGGCAGCCGTCTTGGCGCGCTTTTTCTCGTCGGCCTCGAGCACCTTCTTCACGATCAGCTCGACGGATCCTCCCGCCTGCTCGATGGCTGCCTTGGCCGAGACCGTCGCATGATCGACTTTCATCGCCACCTTCGACTTCAGCTCGCCGGTGCCGATGACGCGGACGCCATCCAGCGCGCGCCTGACAACGCCGGCGGCGACCAGAGCCTCGACGTCGACGGTTGCACTCGTATCCAGGCGGCCACGATCGATGGCATCCTGCAAACGGGCCAGCGTGACCTCATTGAACTTCAGGCGGTTGAGAGGCGTGAAGCCGCGCTTCGGAAGACGGCGATAGAGCGGCATCTGGCCGCCCTCGAAACCACCGATCGCGACGCCGGACCGGGCCGTCTGGCCCTTACCGCCGCGACCACCTGTCTTGCCTACGCCAGAGCCGATGCCGCGGCCGATCCTAAGGCGTGCCTTGCGGGCGCCTTCCCTGTCCTTGATATCGTTGAGCCGCATGCTCGCCACTCCTCGTCCCTCGTCTCGTTGAAGCAGTCCATCGGACGCTTGCTTGCTCGACGCACTCAGCTGAAGCCCAATCGCCGTCTGGACCGTCCACGGTCCGGCGGACTATCCCTTGCTCTCGACCACGCGCACCAGATGCCGGATGCTGTGGATCATACCGCGCACTTCGGGCGTATCCTGAAGCGTGCGGCGGCGGCGGATCTTGTTCAGCCCCAGCCCCTTCAGCGTCTGCGTCTGGATCTCGGGCCGCCTAGCGGCGCTACGAAATTGCTCAACCGTCACGGTCTTGCCCGACGGTGCCTTTGCATCTGCCATGTCACGTCACCTTCGCGCGTTCTATCGTGCGTGCGTCAACTGGAAATTCGGGCCAGACCCTAGAAAAGGGGCGATGAGCCTCAAGCCGTCTCGCCCGCGCCCTCGGTGGTCTCGCCGGCGCCATCTCGTCTGCGCGACACAATCTCGGAAACTTTCTTGCCGCGGCGAGCTGCGACGGCACGCGGGTTTTCTTGCGCTTTCAGCGCATCGAACGTGGCGCGCACCATGTTGTACGGGTTCGATGTCCCCATCGACTTGGCGACGACGTCGCGAACGCCCAACATTTCGAAGACCGCGCGCATCGGACCGCCGGCGATTATACCCGTTCCGGGAGGAGCCGCACGCAAGAGAACGCGACCCGCACCATGATGCCCGACACTGTCGTGGTGCAACGTCCGCTTGTCGCGCATCGGTACACGCAGCAGCGCGCGCCGTGCGGCCTCGGTCGCCTTGCGGATCGCCTCAGGAACCTCACGGGCCTTACCATGGCCGAAACCAACCTGGCCGGACTGATCACCCACGACAACCAAGGCTGCGAAGCCGAAACGCTTGCCGCCCTTGACCACCTTGGCAACGCGGTTCAGCGCGACCAACTTATCGGCGAACTCGCTTTTGCGATCGTCGTCGCGGTCGCGGTCTCTCGAAGGATTGCGTGCCACTTGGGGCTCCTTTCAGATCTCTTTCGGCGCGCTCTAGCTCCGCGCCTTCAAAAGGCGCTGGACGCTATTGCAAGCCGCCGTAACGGCGCTCGACTTCAGAAGCTCAAACCGCCCTCGCGAGCGGCGTCGGCCAACGCCTTGACGCGCCCATGATACTTGTAGGCACCACGGTCGAAGACGACATCGCGGATGCCAGCCTTTACCGCCCGCTCGGCGATCAGTTTTCCGACGACCGCCGCGGCAGCTTTGTCGGTGCCCTTGGGCAAGTTGCCCTTGAGTTCGCGATCGATGCTCGATGCCGCAGCGAGCGTCATGCCTTTCGCGTCATCGATCAGCTGAGCATAGATGTGCTTGGATGAACGGTGCACGGATAGCCGCGGACGATCGGATGCGACCTTCCGGAGGGCTCGCCGAACGCGGGCGCGGCGCTGCTGAAATTGCTTGTTGTGGGCACTCATTGCCGATCCTCGATCACTTCTTCTTGCCTTCCTTGCGCAAGATGAACTCGCCCTCGTAGCGCACGCCTTTACCCTGGTAGGGTTCGGGCTTGCGGAAAGCGCGCAGCTCCGCAGCAACTTGGCCGACCTTCTGCTTGTCGATACCCGAAATGCGCACGATCGAGTCCTTTTTGGGACCGTCTAGCTGAATCGTGATGCCCTCGGGAATCGGATAAATGACGTCGTGGCTGAAGCCGAGATACATCTGAAGGTCTTTGCCCTTCATTGCAGCCCGAAAGCCGACGCCATGAATCTCTAAGGCCTGATTGTAACCCGTGACTACGCCTCTCACGAGATTGTCGATCTGTGTGCGCGACATGCCCCACATGGCTCGCGCCGCCTGCGTATCCTCGCGCGGCTCGACCGAGATGCCGCCAGGGGAAGACGCGACTTTCAACACCTCAGGCACGACGAACTTGAGCTCGCCCTTCGGACCCTTGACCTTGACTTCCTGACCCGACACCGTGGCCTGCACGTTCGCAGGCACGGGTACCGGCTTCTTGCCAATGCGCGACATCGTCACCTTCTCGATCTCAATGGGCCACTTCGCCCGTCTTCTCCGGCGGCCATCCGGACTGGCGAAGCGGCAAGATCACACCGCATCCGACCGTCCAGCCTGCGCACCATCAGAAGATGCTGCAGAGCACCTCGCCGCCCACCTTCTCGTCACGAGCGCGGGTATCCGTCATCACGCCTTTCGGCGTCGAGAGAATTGCCACGCCCAAACCGTTCGCCACAGGCGTGAGCTCCTTGACCTGCGAATAGACGCGCCGCCCGGGTTTCGAGATACGCTTGATCTCGCGAATAGCCGGCTGGCCGTTGTTGTACTTGAGTTCGATGTCGAACTCGCTCACGCCGCTGCGATGGTCGACCCGAGCATAGCCACGGATATAACCTTCCTCTTGGAGCACGTCGAGTACTCGACCGCGCAAATTCGAAGCCGGCGTCGACACTTTCGGGCGCCGACGCTCCAGCGCATTGCGGATGCGCGTCAACATATCGCCGAGTGGATCATTCATGGACATGGCAACGTGCCTCCCTACCAGCTCGACTTGACCATGCCGGGGATCAGACCCTGGCTCGCCAGCTCGCGTAGCTGGTTGCGAGACAGTCGGACCTTCCGATAATAACCCCGTGCCCGGCCCGTCAACTCGCAGCGGTTGCGTATCCGCGTCTTGGACGAATTGCGGGGCAGTTCGGCCAGCTTCATGCGCGCCTGGAAGCGCAGCTCAGGAGGCTGCTTCGTGTCGTTGGCGATTTCCTTGAGCGCGGCCCGCTTGTCGGCGTACTGCGCAACGAGACGGCGGCGCCGCTCGTTCTTCTCCATCGAACTCTTCTTGGCCATCAGATCCTCCAAGACCCACTTATCAGTCGCGTTTCGGATGCCGACGCAGCACCCGCGCTGGCCGAGGTTAAGCCCTAGCTGCGGAAAGGAAAATTGAATGCTCGAAGCAATTCACGCGCCTCGTCGTCAGTCCCTGCCGTGGTGCATACGATCACGTCCATGCCCCACGTCTCGTCTATCTTGTCGTAGTCGATTTCATAGAACACCGTGTGCTCGCGCAGGCCGAAAGCGAAGTTGCCGCGCGAGTCGAAGCTTTTCGGATTGAGCCCCCGAAAGTCTTTGACGCGAGGCAGGGCTAGCGTCACCAGGCGGTCGAGGAACTCGTACATTCGATCCCCGCGCAACGTGACCTTGGCGCCGATCGCCATATTGTCACGCAGCTTGTATGTGGCGATCGACTTCCGGGCACGCGTGATGACGGGCCGCTGACCCGCGATTAACGCCAAGTCACCGGCCGCACTGTCAACCTTCTTGCGATCCGCAACGGCCTCGCCAATGCCCATGTTGAGCACGATTTTCTCGAGGCGCGGGATCTGCATCGGGTTCTTGTAGCCGAACTTCTCTCGAAGCGCGTCACGCACCACTTTCTCGTAGTGCTCCTTCATCCGAGGCCGATAGTCGGACGGGCGCGGCTTGGGCGGCGCCTTTGCTGCCTTCACTTCGGCACCCTTCGCAGGTCTGCCCCCAGCCTTCGCAGGCTTGGCAGCGCCCTTCTGGCCCTGCTTGTCGCCGCCCTTCGACGACGCCTTGTCACCCTTCTCGGCCATGGTCAGCCCGCCTTGTCTGGAATGATCTCGCCCGAGCGCTTGGCAAAACGCACCTTCTTGCCGTCCTCGAGCATGCGGAAGCCGACACGGGTCGGCTTGCCGTCCTTCGGATCCTCGAGCGCAAGGTTGGACAGCTGAATCGGCCCCTCCTTGGAGATGATGCCGCCCTCGCTCGTGCCCGACTGCTTCTGATGGCGGCGGACCATATTCACGCCACGCACCAGAGCACGGCCCTCTTTAGGACGCACCTCAATGACCTCGCCGTGCTTGCCCTTGTCGCGGCCGGCAAGGACGATGACGTGATCGCCTTTTTTGATTTTCGAGGCCATCACAGCACCTCCGGCGCAAGCGACATGATCTTGACATGCTTCCTGGCGCGCAATTCGCGGGTGACGGGGCCGAAGATGCGTGTACCGATCGGCTCGCCATTGGCGTTGACCAGCACAGCCGCGTTGCGGTCGAAGCGGATCAGCGAGCCGTCTGGGCGGCGAACGCCTTTGGCGGTGCGCACGATCACGGCCTTCATGACCTGGCCCTTCTTGACGCGACCGCGCGGGATCGCCTCTTTAACCGTCACGACGATGGTGTCGCCGATTGTCGCGTATTTGCGCTTCGAGCCGCCCAGCACCTTGATGCATTGAACGCGACGAGCGCCGGAGTTATCGGCGACGTCGAGGTTGCTTTCCATCTGGATCATCGACCGATCCCCTTATCCTTCATTCGAGCACGCCGCGCGACGCGCCGCTACCCGCTCCAAACCTGTGTCGCGCAACCACTGCCATCTCGGCGAGAACCCAGCCCCACGCAATTCGTGAGGTTTCGGCCTTCGCCTCGACTAGGCAGCGGGTGGACGCATGATCACCCACCGCTTCAGGCGCGAAATGGGCGGACATTCCTCGATCCACACGCGCTCGCCAACCTTGACGGCATTCGATTCGTCGTGGGCGTGATACTTCTTCGTTCGGCGCACCGTCTTCTTGAACAGTGGGTGCGTGAAGCGTCGCTCAACCTCGACAACGACAGTCTTGTTGTTCTTGTCGGAGACGACGACGCCTTGCAGGATGCGCTTCGGCATGGGCTACTCTTCCTCGTATCAGCGTCAGGCCGTCTGGCCGGCAGCGCGCTTGTGGCGCGAGATGGTCATGATCCGCGCAATATCGCGGCGCACAACACGCACCCGTGCCGTATTCTCGAGCTGACCGGACGCCCGCTGGAAGCGCAGGTTGAACTGCTCCTTCTTGAGCTTCGTAAGCTCGTCGTCGAGCTGGTCGACCGTCAGATCCTTGAACTTCGCTGCGCGCGACATGGTCCTCTCATCTCCTCGTTGATGCCCGGGCGTACAAACCGCCTTCAGAGCACCCGCGTCACAATCCGGGTTTTGATGGGGAGCTTCTCAGCACCGAGTTGCAGCGCTTCACGCGCGATCTTGTCGGTGACACCGTCGAGCTCGAAAATGATACGGCCGGGCTTGACGCGAGCCACCCATAGTTCGGGTGAACCCTTGCCAGAGCCCATGCGAACCTCGGCTGGCTTCTTCGAGACCGGAACATCCGGAAAGATGCGAATCCAGACGCGACCGGCACGCTTCATGTGACGGGTGATTGCGCGACGAGCCGCCTCGATCTGACGAGCCGTCAACCGCTCCGGCTCCATGGCTTTCAAGCCATAGGAGCCGAGATTGAGGCTCGTACCGCCCTTGGCAGCGCCGTGGATGCGGCCCTTGAATGCCTTGCGGTATTTCGTTCGCTTAGGTTGCAACATTGGAACGTGTCCTCAATCCTCTCGGAGCCGGGCTCAGGCCTGATCGCCACCGCGATCACCCCGGTCACCGCGATCACGGCGTCCGCCGCGATCACCCCGGTCGTTATCGCGGCGCGGACGTCCACCGCCACCACCGCCACCACCGCTTTCCTGCGCCTCGGTCGACCGACGCTCGGAGGCCATGGGGTCGTGCTCCATGATCTCGCCCTTGAAGATCCACACCTTCACACCGATCACGCCATAGGCCGTCTTCGCCAAACCGTAGCCGAAGTCGATATCAGCGCGGAGCGTGTGCAACGGTACGCGACCCTCATGGTACTTCTCGACCCGGGCAATCTCAGCACCGCCAAGGCGTCCGGACACGATGATCTTGATGCCGTGCGCTCCGAGGCGGATCGCCGACTGCATAGACCGCTTCATGGCCCGCCGGAATGCAACGCGACGCTCGAGTTGCTGTGCGATCGTCTCGGCGACCAGGACCGCATCGATTTCCGGCTTCCTGACTTCGACGATATTCAGGTGAACTTCGGACGAAGTCAGGCGAGCGAGTTCCCCGCGCAACTTCTCGATATCGGCGCCCTTCTTTCCGATGAGAATGCCAGGACGCGCCGAGTGCACGGTCACGCGGCATTTCCTATGGGGGCGCTCGATCACGACCTTGGCAATTCCAGCTTGGCGCTGCTGAGCGAGGATGTGACGACGCATCGCCATGTCCTCGTGCAAAAGCCTGCCGTACTCTCCGCGACCCGCAAACCAACGGCTGTCCCAGGTACGATTGATGCCGACGCGCAGGCCGACGGGATTGACCTTATGACCCATCACTCACGCTCCTCTGCGGCGGGCTTTTCGCGCACGACCACGGTGATTTCTGCGAAGGGCTTCAGAATGCGCGCGCCGCGGCCGCGGCCGCGCGCGTGGAAGCGCTTCATGACCATGTTCTTGCCCACCCAGGCCTCGCTTACGACGAGGTCATTGGGATCGAGCTGATGATTGTTCTCGGCGTTGGCTATGGCGCTCATCAGGCACTTCCTGACGTCACCGGCGATGCGCTTCCGGGAGAACTCAAGCTCGGCGAGAGCCTGCTCGACCTTCTTGCCGCGGATCATGGCCGCGACCAGATTGAGCTTTTGTGGCGACACGCGGAGATTACGGGCGATGGCTTGCGCCTCGGTCTCGGGCAGTCTGCGCTGCTGTTTCGGCTTGCCCATTTTATCGCTTCACCGCTTTCTTGTCGCCACCGTGTCCGGGGAACGAGCGGGTCGGCGAGAACTCGCCGAATTTGTGCCCAACCATGTCCTCGCTGACCGCGACAGGAATGTGCTTCTGCCCGTTGTAGACGCCGAAGGTCAGCCCGACGAACTGCGGCAGAATGGTCGAGCGCCGCGACCACATCTTGATCACCTCGTTGCGACCCGAAGCGCGCACTTTCTCTGCCTTCTTGAGCAGATGCGCATCCAGGAACGGACCCTTCCAGACCGAGCGTGCCACTGTCGTTCTCCTTCCTCGTCCAGGCCTACTTCGTGCGGCCGCGGACGATGTACTTGTCCGTTGTCTTATTCTTGCGAGTCTTGAAGCCTTTGGTCGGTTTGCCCCAGGGCGTTGCCCAGTGCTTTCCGCCCTTGGTACGACCGCCGTTGGGGTGGTCGACCGGGTTCATCGCCGTTGAGCGAACAGTCGGCCTCTTACCCATCCAGCGCGTGCGACCCGCCTTGCCAATCGAGATATTGCCGTGGTCAGGGTTCGACACGGCGCCGACGCTGGCCATGCATTCCTGGCGTACGCGGCGAGTTTCGCCAGACGACAACTTCAGGATGGCCCAGCCTCCATCGCGGCCGACCAGCTGCACGTATGACCCTGCAGAGCGAGCCATCTGCCCGCCGCGGCCCTGCTTCAGCTCGACATTGTGAACGATCGAACCGATCGGCATAGAGGCCAGCGGCATCGCATTGCCCGGCTTAACGTCGACCTTCTCCCCGGACACAACGGTGTCGCCCACCGCGAGCCGCTGCGGAGCAAGAATGTAGGCGAGTTCACCGTCGGCGTACTTGATAAGCGCGATGAAGGCCGTCCTGTTCGGATCGTACTCCAAGCGCTGCACTTCTGCCGAGACGTCGAACTTACGACGACGGAAATCAACCGTCCGGTAGGCCTTCTTGTGACCGCCGCCGATGTGCCGCGACGTGATCCGGCCGTGATGATTGCGACCACCTGTCTTGGTCTTGCCCTCTACGAGCACCTTGACCGGATCGCCTTTCCAAAGATGCGAGCGGTCCACGAGCACGAGCTGCCGGAGCCCGGGCGAAGTCGGCCTGTATGTCTTGAGCGCCATCGCCGTTCTCTCCTCAGAGGCCTGTCGTCACGTCGATGGACTGTCCATCCTCGAGTGTAACGATTGCCTTCTTGATGTCCTTCTGCGTCGCGGTGATGCCGCGGAACGTCTTCTTCTTGCCTTTGCGTACGAGCGTATTGACGGCTTTGACCTTCACGCCGAACAGCTGCTCGACGGCAGCCTTGATCTCCGGCTTGGTGGCGCCGGATGCCACGTTGAAGATCACCTGGCTCGACTCCGAAGCAAGCGTTGCTTTCTCGGTGATCACCGGGGATCGAATTACGTCGTAGGCCTTAAGAGACTTGCTCATGACGGACGGGCCTCCGAGCCCTTGGCCTTGAAGCGCGCCTCGAGAGCCTCGACGGCGGCGCGCGTCAACACCAGCTTACGCCGACGCAGAATGTCATAGACGTTGATACCCTGAACCGGCAGGACGTCGATGTTCGGAATGTTTCGCGCGGCGCGTACGAATGACGGCTCGAGTTCCAAGCCATCGATGAACAGGGCGTTATCCAGGCCGAGTTGCTCGAAGCGCCCCCTGAGCGCCTTGGTCTTGCCGTCGACCGAAGTCGCCTTGTCGAGCACGACCAGTTCACCCGCCTTGGCCTTAGCCGAAAGCGCGTGGCGAAGCGCCAACGCCCGAACCTTCTTCGGCAGATCGTAGGCGTGATCACGTGGTTTCGGTCCGAAGACCTTGCCGCCACCGCGGAACTGAGGCGCCGACTTGTCTCCATGGCGGGCACCACCCGTGCCCTTCTGCTTGATCATCTTCTTGCCGGTGACCGTCACTTCCGACCGATCCTGGGCGTGATGGGTGCCGGAACGCCGTTTAGCGAGCTGCCAGCGCACCATCCGCTGAAGGATGTCAGGGCGGGGATCAAGGTTGAAGATCTCGTCGTCGAGCTCGACCGAGCCGGCTTGGCCCGCATCGAGCGAGGTCACATCCGCTCGCATCAGGCTTGCTCCTTGGCTGTCTCGGTGGTGCCAGACGCACCGTTGGCTTTGTGGAAAGCGCCCGGACGGGGCGCATCCGATGGCAATGGCCGCTTGACGGCATCGCGTACGAGCACCCATCCACCCTTCGAACCCGGAACCGCTCCGCGGATAAGAACCAGGCCGCGGGCGACATCCGTCGCGACAACCTCGAGGTTCTGAGTGGTTACACGCTCGGTGCCCATCTGACCGGCCATCTTCTTACCTTTGAAGACCTTACCCGGGTCCTGGCGCTGGCCAGTCGAGCCGTGGGAACGGTGAGAGACCGACACGCCGTGGGTGGCGCGAAGGCCTCCGAAGTTCCAGCGCTTCATCGCGCCTTGGAACCCCTTGCCCTGATTCGTCCCCGTCACATCGACCAGCTGGCCGATGACGAAGTGGTTAGCCGTGATCGTGGCTCCGACCTCGATCAAGTTGTCGGGGGTCACCCTGAACTCGGCGAGACGGCGCTTCGGCTCGATCTCGACGCGGGCAAACCGCTCGCGCTCTGCTTTGACGACGCGGGACGGCTTGCGCTTGCCAGCGCCGAGCTGCAACGCAGTATAGCCGTTCTTGTCGTCGGTACGGTGGGCAACGACTTGGACATTGTCCAACTTCAGCACGGTCACGGGGATATGCTCCCCCTGATCCGTGAATATGCGGGTCATGCCGACCTTCTGAGCAATCACACCGGAACGCATGGAGTGCATTCCCTTTCGCTGGCTGACGCCCCGTCCCGACCTGGTTGATCGAACGGCGCCACGGGATTCCTTAGAGCTTGATCTCGACGTCGACGCCTGCGGCGAGGTCGAGCTTCATGAGCGCGTCCACCGTCTGCGGGGTCGGATCGACGATGTCGAGCATCCGCTTATGCGTACGCATCTCAAACTGTTCGCGGCTTTTCTTGTCGACATGCGGCGAGCGATTGACAGTGAACCGTTCGATACGCGTCGGGAGCGGGATTGGCCCACGCACGTCGGCGCCCGTCCGCTTCGCGGTGTTGACGATCTCACGCGTCGAAGCATCGAGCACACGGTGATCGAATGCCTTCAGGCGGATGCGGATGTTTTGCCCATTCATGGGAGCTCGTCTCGCTCTTCATTCTCGCTGCCTGGCCGCTCTCGCGAGCATGCCCCCAGCTGTCAACAGGCAGCTTCAATGCCCGCTTGACTGCTCTACATGATGCCAAGAGGCGCCTGGATGTGGGCGCCTCTTGGTTGTCTGTGTCTACTCGACGATCTTGGTGACGACGCCGGCACCGACGGTGCGGCCGCCCTCGCGGATCGCGAACCGAACCTTCTCCTCCATCGCGATCGGCTGGATCAGCTCAACCGCAAACTCAGCGTTGTCGCCCGGCATCACCATCTCCGTGCCTTCCTTCAACGTCACCACCCCCGTCACGTCCGTCGTACGGAAGTAAAACTGCGGCCGGTAGTTGTTGAAGAACGGCGTGTGACGGCCACCTTCCTCCTTCGTCAGGATGTAGGCCTCCGCCATGAACTTCTTGTGAGGCTTCACAGAACCCGGCTTGCACAGCACCTGACCGCGCTCGACGGCTTCCTTGTCGATGCCGCGAAGCAGGCAACCCACGTTGTCGCCAGCCTCGCCACGGTCCAGAAGCTTCCGGAACATCTCGACGCCCGTCACGATCGTCTTCTGCGTATCGCGAAGACCGACGATCTCGGCTTCCTCGCCAACCTTGATCACACCGCGCTCGATCCGGCCCGTCACAACCGTGCCACGACCCGAAATCGAGAAAACGTCCTCGATCGGCAGTAGGAACGGCTGGTCGATCGGACGCTCGGGCAGAGGGATGTACGTGTCGAGAGCGTCATACAGCTTGATGATCGCCTCGTCCGCAAGTGGACCCTTCTCGCCGTTCAGAGCCTTGATCGCAGCACCCCGGATCACGGGAACGTCGTCGCCCGGGAACTGGTACTGCTTCAGAAGCTCGCGAACCTCCAGTTCGACTAGGTCCAGAAGCTCCTCGTCGTCAACGACGTCGCACTTGTTCAGAAACACAACCACGTACGGGACGCCAACCTGACGAGCCAGAAGAATGTGCTCGCGAGTCTGAGGCATCGGACCGTCAACCGCGGAAACCACGAGGATCGCACCGTCCATCTGCGCCGCACCCGTGATCATGTTCTTCACATAATCAGCGTGACCAGGGCAGTCCACGTGCGCGTAGTGACGGTTCGGCGTCGCGTACTCAACGTGACTCGTCGCAATCGTCAGGATCTTCGTCGGATCACGACGCCCCTGGCTCTCAGATGCCTTCGCAACCTCGTCATACGCGATCGCTGTCTTCGTCCAACCACGGTCAGCAGACACCTTCGTCAGAGCAGCCGTCAGCGTCGTCTTGCCGTGGTCAACGTGACCGATCGTGCCCACATTGCAGTGAGGCTTGTTACGATCGAATTTCTCCTTGGCCATGACAGGCTTCCTCTCTTGCTTTCGCTATCAGATGCCGACAAGGCATCCGCCGTGTGGACGACGAGACTTCAAGAACCGATCGCGGATCAGACGAATTTCGCCTTGACCTCTTCGGCAACGTTGCGTGGCACCTCGGCGTAGTGCGCGAACTGCATCGTGTAGGATGCTCGACCCTGGCTCATCGAGCGCAGCTGGCTGACGTAGCCGAACATATTGGCCAAAGGCACGAAAGCGCGGATGACGGTGGCGTTGCCGCGCATTTCCTGATTACGGATCTGGCCGCGACGGCTGTTGATGTCTCCGATGACTCCGCCGACGAAGTCACCAGGCGTCACAACCTCGACATCCATGACCGGCTCGAGCAGCTTGAGGCCAGCCTTGCCGGCGCCTTCCTTCATGGCTTGACGCGAGGCGATCTCGAAGGCAATCGCAGAGCTGTCCACCTCGTGGAAGGCACCGTCGAACAGCGTCACCTTGATGTCGACCATCGGGAAGCCGATCAACACGCCCTGATCCCAGATCGCACTGACGCCTTTCTCAACGCCAGGGATAAACTCCTTTGGTACAGTACCGCCAACGATTTCGCTCGCGAACTCGTTGCCCTTGCCGATCTCGTTCGGTTCGATGCGAAATTTTACGCGTGCGAACTGACCAGTGCCGCCCGTCTGCTTCTTGTGGGTGTAGTCGATCTCGGTCGCACGGACGATGGTCTCGCGATAGGCAACTTGGGGAGCGCCGACGTTGACCTCGATGTTGTGAGGTTCGCGTCGCATAATGTCGACTTTGATATCGAGATGCAGCTCGCCCATGCCCTTGAGAATCGTCTCGCCCGACTCCGGATCGACAGAGACGCGGAACGAGGGATCCTCGACAGACATCGTGTGCAGTACGGACGCCATTTTTTCCTGGTCGCCCTTCGACTTCGGCTCGACCTTCATCTCGATGACGGGATTCGGGAAATCCATCTTTTCCAGGATCACGGGCTTGCCCGGATCGCACAGGGTCTCGCCGGTGCGAGTGTCTTTCAGGCCGGCAAGCGCCACGATATCGCCTGCGAACGCCTCATCGATCGCCTTACGATCGTCGGCGTGCATTTCGTAGATCATACCGACACGTTCGCGTTTATCGCGCGTGGTCTGAGCGAGCGCCATACCCTTCTCGAGCTTGCCCGAGTAGATACGACAGAATGTAATCGATCCAACATGCGGGAAGGCCATGATCTTGAAGGCGATCATAGATAACGGGTCGCTGTCGATCGGACGGCGCTCAGTCTCTTCTCCGGTCTTGGCGTCGATGCACTTGTAAGCCTCGCGATCCGACGGTGCCGGCAGGAAGTCGACGACGGCGTCGAGGAGCTGCTGCACTCCCTTGTGCTTGAAGGCCGAGCCGCACAGCATCGGGTAGAACGCCCGCGTGACGGTGGCCTTGCGGATCATACGGCGCAATGTCGGGGCGTCCGGCTCTTGACCGTCAAGGTAAGCGCCCATCACGTCGTCGTCCATCTCGACCGCAGCTTCGATCATTGCCGACCGGAACTCGGTGGCCTTGTCGACGAGATCAGCCGGTATCTCCTGCTCGGCAAACTTGGCGTCCTTGCCGTCACCGTCCCACACGATGGCCTTCATCGTGATGAGATCGACCATACCGCGGAAATCACTTTCCGAGCCAATCGGCAACTGGAGTGGGACGGCGCGGGCTCCAAGCTTCTCCTTGATGTCATCAAGACACATGAAGAAGTCGGCGCCGGTCTTATCCATCTTGTTCGAGAAGATGATACGGGGCACCGCGTACTTGTCGCCTTGGCGCCAAACCGTCTCCGTCTGCGGCTCCACGCCCTGGTTGCTGTCGAGGACGCAAACGGCGCCATCAAGAACGCGAAGCGACCGCTCAACCTCGATCGTGAAATCAACGTGCCCGGGCGTGTCGATAATGTTCAATCGGTGCTTCTTGCCATCACGGTCTGCCCAGAAACACGTGGTCGCTGCGGACGTGATCGTGATGCCGCGCTCAGCTTCCTGCTCCATGAAATCCATGGTCGCGGCACCGTCGTGGACTTCGCCGATCTTATGGCTCTTGCCCGTGTAGTAGAGGATCCGCTCCGTCGTCGTCGTCTTACCGGCGTCGATATGCGCCATGATGCCGAAGTTGCGGTAGTCCTCGATCTTATACTGGCGAGCCATGGGTTTGCCTCAGGCGTCGGATGTTAGCGCTGCGGCGATCACTCAATGCCGGGATCAAACTCCCCTGCACTGGGCCCGCCGCGCGGTGGTTACCATCGATAATGCGAGAAGGCCCGATTGGCCTCGGCCATCTTGTGCGTGTCTTCGCGCTTCTTGACCGCCGTACCGCGGTTGTTTGCGGCATCGAGCAGCTCGGCAGATAGGCGCTCTTCCATTGTATTCTCGTTGCGGGCTCGAGCGGCAGCTATGAGCCAGCGGATCGCGAGCGCCTGACGGCGTTCGGTACGAACCTCAACGGGAACCTGATACGTCGCGCCGCCTACTCGGCGCGAGCGCACCTCGACCGCCGGCATGACATTCTCGAGAGCCTGATGGAACATCGGAAGCGGATCTGATTTAGCCCGGCTCTGAATTCGGTCGAGAGCTCCATAGAAAATGTTCTCGGCGACCGACTTCTTGCCCTCGTACATGATCGAATTCATGAACTTGGACACAACCAGATCGTTGAACTTCGGGTCGGGATTGATGACCCGCTTCTGCGCTCTATGCCGACGTGACATGACTTCGGTCCTTCAAGCTCTTTCAAGCACTCGTTTCGGCTTGACCTGACGACCCCCTGCAGGGTCCTGAGGTGCCACGACCGCGGGAAAGCGGCGCGGCCGGCATCACTTCGGCCGCTTCGCACCATACTTGGAACGGCGCTGGCGACGGTTGGCGACGCCCTGGGTATCAAGCACGCCACGAATGATGTGATAGCGAACGCCAGGAAGATCCTTCACGCGGCCGCCGCGGATCATCACCACCGAATGCTCCTGGAGGTTATGGCCCTCACCAGGAATGTAGCCGATGACCTCAAAGCCATTCGTGAGACGAACCTTTGCAACCTTGCGAAGGGCCGAGTTCGGCTTCTTCGGAGTGGTCGTGTAAACGCGCGTGCAAACGCCCCGCTTTTGCGGGCACGCCTCCATGGCGGGCACTTTGTTGCGCTCTGCAGGCCGCACGCGCGGCTTGCGGATCAACTGCTGAATGGTCGGCATGCGCCTAGTCCGCCCGGTACGCCATCCATAGGATGGCTTGTGCCAAACTTACCAGAGCCAAGCTCCCTCTTTTCGGGGGTGCCCAGCTCCGTGCACCAGAGGATCGCAAGCCGCTCAGCAGCTCAGCGATCGTGGTTCCGAATTTTACCCTGCTTGGATACGACAGTGTTTAGGCAATTTTCCCGGACTGGCTCAAATCCGTGCGGGGCCTACGACCTATCGTGAGAGTTGGCGGAACCTAGCCAGTTCCCAAGCAAAGGTCAACAGCGACACGGTACCCTTACGAAAAAAATGTTGCACCTGCGCGTAACGAAAGAAGGCGCTAAAGGTCCGCTCACGAAAACGGCCGCCCTTGAGGCGGCCGTTTCCTAGGTCTCGGCTAGGGTCGAGGGCTTTACTCAGCGGCTTCCTCAGGCGCACGGCGGCGCCTACGAACGGGCTGCTCGTCGCTATCGCCAGGGCCGCCGATCGCACGCTCCGACTCGGCGCGCGCCTTCTCCTTGGAGATGAGATCGTCGCGCTTCGCCGCAATCTTGCGTAGTTCGCGAAGCATGCCGCCAGTGCCAGCCGGGATCAGGCGACCGACGATGACGTTCTCCTTCAGGCCGTCGAGAGTGTCCACCTTGCCATTGACAGCCGCTTCGGTCAGCACGCGGGTCGTCTCCTGGAAGGAGGCCGCGGAGATGAACGAGTCGGTCTGCAGCGAGGCCTTGGTGATACCAAGCAGAACCGGTTTACCCGACGCGATCCGCTTGCCGGCTTTGTCGAGGGCCAAGTTCTTCCGGTCCATCTCAATCTTATCGACTTGCTCGCCCTTCAGGAAATCGCTCTCGCCCGCATCCTCGATCTCGACCTTCTGGAGCATCTGCCGAACGATGACCTCGATGTGCTTGTCGTTGATGGTCACGCCCTGCAGTCGATAGACGTCCTGGATCTCCTTGATCAGGTACTTGGCAAGCTCCTCCACGCCCTTGATCGCGAGGATGTCGTGAGGTGCCGGATGGCCGTCGTAGACGAAGTCACCCTTCTCGACGCGGTCACCGTGCTGGACAGCCAAGCTCTTGCCCCGCGGGATCAAATACTCGACCGGCGAGAGCGACTCGTCATCGGGCTTGATCGTGATGCGTTGCTTGTTCTTGTAGTCCTTGCCGAACTCGACCGTGCCGGACACCTCCGCGATGATGGCGTGGTCCTTCGGACGGCGTGCCTCGAAGAGCTCCGCCACCCGGGGCAAGCCACCCGTGATATCGCCAGTCTTCGCAGAAGCGACCGGAACACGGGCCAGAACGTCTCCCGCCTTAACCACAGTGCCATTGTCGACCGAGAGCACGGCCTCGACCGGCAATAGGTAGCGGGCATCGCCACCTCTCTGCAGCTTCACGGGCTTGCCGCCCTTCGTCTCCTTGATGACGACGGCAGGCTTCAAGTCGCTGCCACGCGGGCTCGCGCGCCAGTCCATGACTACGCGGTTGGTGGTCCCCTTCACGTCGTCGGTCTGCTCCTTGACAGAAAGACCATCGACCATGTCCTCGAAGCCGACGACGCCGTCCACCTCCGAAAGAACCGGTCGCGTGTAGGGATCCCACTGGGCGATGCGCGTGCCGCGTTTGACCTCGTCACCCTCGTCCACATGCAACCTTGCACCGTAGACGACCTTATGCACGGCCAGTTCTTTTCCGCTCTGGTCGACGATGACAACAGCCATGGTGCGGCCCATCGCAATGAGACGACCCTGGCCATCACGCATCATGTTGCGATTCTTGATCCGAACCGTACCGTTGAAATTCGACTCGATGAACGACTGATCGACCGTCTGCGCAACGCCTCCGATGTGGAACGTCCGCATCGTCAGCTGAGTGCCGGGTTCGCCGATGGACTGGGCCGCAATGACGCCCACCGCTTCGCCCATGTTGACGATGGTTCCACGGGCGAGGTCTCGCCCGTAGCACTTCGCACACACGCTCGTCTCGGTATCGCACGTCAACACCGAGCGAATGCGAACCTCCTGGATCTGAGCCTTCTCGATCGCCTCGACGTGGCTCTCCTCGATGAGGTCACCGGTGGCAATGATCACGGACTTGGTCACCGGGTCGACAACGTCTTCGGCGGCCGTACGGCCAAGGACGCGGTCTGCCAGCCGGACGATCACGGTACCGGCGTCGACAACCGCTTGCACGTTGAGGCCGCGGTCGGTGCCGCAATCCACCTCTGTGATGATGCAGTCCTGGGCGACGTCGACAAGACGACGCGTCAGATAACCCGAGTTCGCCGTCTTCAACGCCGTATCGGCCAGGCCCTTTCGGGCACCGTGTGTCGAGTTGAAGTACTCGAGGACCGTCAAGCCCTCCTTGAAGTTCGAGATGATCGGCGTCTCGATGATTTCGCCAGACGGTTTGGTCATGAGACCGCGCATACCCGCCAGCTGCTTCATCTGTGTCGGCGAACCTCGAGCTCCCGAGTGACTCATCATATAGATCGAGTTGATGGGGCGCTCGCGTCCCGTTTCCTTGTCGATTTGCGAGGCCGAAATGCGATCCATCATCTCCTTGGCAATCTGATCAGTGCACTTTGACCAGGCATCGACGACCTTATTGTACTTCTCGAGCTGAGTGATCAGGCCGTCGTTGTATTGCTGCTCAAACTCGCGCGCGAGTTCGGTTGTCTCGGCCACGATCTTCATCTTGGTGTCCGGGATCAACATATCGTCTTTGCCGAACGAAATGCCGGCCCTGAACGCGTGATAGAAACCGAGACCCATGATCCGATCGCAGAAGATCACAGTCTCTTTCTGACCACAGCCGCGGTAAACCGAGTCGATGAGTGCCGAGATGGCCTTCTTGGTCAGCAGCGTGTTGACGAGGTTGAAGCGCACGCCCGGCACTTTGGGCAACAGCTCGCCCAACAACATGCGACCTGGCGTGGTCTCTACGACTTCCGATTGTTCGCTTCCGTCGGCGTCGATGTAGTGGACACGACCCTTGACCTTTGCGTGCAAGGTGACTGCACCGGCGCCGATCGCCTGATGCACCTCAGCCGTCGAGCCGATCAACATACCCTGCCCAGGCTCGTTCTCGCGCATCAACGAAACGTAATAGAGGCCAAGCACAATGTCCTGACTCGGCACGATGATCGGCTGCCCGTTGGCCGGGTGCAAGATGTTGTTTGTCGACATCATCAGCACACGTGCTTCAAGCTGCGCCTCGAGCGACAGCGGCACGTGCACGGCCATCTGATCGCCGTCGAAGTCAGCGTTGAATGCAGCGCAGACCAGAGGATGCAGCTGGATCGCCTTGCCTTCAATCAGGGTTGGTTCGAACGCCTGGATACCGAGTCGATGCAGCGTCGGCGCGCGGTTGAGCATGACCGGGTGCTCACGAATGACCTCGTCGAGCACGTCCCAGACCTCGCCTTTCTCCTTCTCCACCAGCTTCTTGGCCTGCTTCACCGTCGCCGCTTGGCCGAGAGCCTGGAGGCGCGCATAGATGAATGGCTTGAAGAGCTCGAGCGCCATCTTCTTCGGCAAGCCGCACTGGTGCAGCTTCAGCTCGGGTCCCACCACGATCACCGACCGACCCGAATAGTCGACACGCTTGCCCAGCAGGTTCTGGCGGAAGCGGCCCTGCTTGCCCTTGAGCATATCGGCAAGCGACTTCAGCGGCCGCTTGTTGGCCCCCGTGATAACGCGACCGCGGCGACCGTTATCAAAGAGCGCGTCGACGGCTTCCTGCAGCATCCGCTTCTCGTTGCGAATGATGATGTCAGGCGCGCGCAGATCGATGAGCCGCTTCAAGCGATTGTTGCGGTTGATGACTCGACGATAAAGGTCATTCAGATCGGACGTCGCGAACCGACCGCCGTCGAGCGGCACCAGAGGACGCAATTCGGGCGGGATGACCGGCACGTGGGTCAGAATCATCCATTCGGGGCGGTTGCCCGACTCGAGGAACGCCTCAATGATCTTCAGGCGCTTGGCGAGCTTCTTCGGCTTCAGCTCGGTGGTCGCCTCGGCGATCTCGCGACGGATATCATCGCGGATCCTCAGCAGATCCATCCCCGTGAGGAATTCGCGGATCGCCTCGGCACCGATGCCGGCCGTGAAGCTATCCTGGCCGTGCTCCTCGATCGCCTGCAGATACTGTTCCTCAGAGAGGAGCTGCTTTTCTTTGAACGGTGACACACCCGGTTCGATGACGATGTAGTTCTCGAAGTAGAGAACGCGCTCGAGATCCTTCAGCGTCATGTCGAGCAGAAGGCCGATCCGGCTCGGCAACGACTTCAGGAACCAGATGTGCGCAACCGGAGCTGCGAGCTCGATATGGCCCATGCGCTCGCGGCGCACTTTCGCCAGGGTTACCTCAACGCCGCACTTCTCGCAGATGAGGCCCTTGTATTTCATCCGCTTGTACTTGCCGCACAAGCACTCATAGTCCTTGATGGGACCGAAGATACGCGCGCAGAATAGGCCGTCGCGCTCGGGCTTGAACGTCCGGTAGTTGATGGTCTCGGGTTTCTTGATCTCGCCGAACGACCACGACTTGATGTCGTCCGGGCTGGCGATCGAAATGCGTATCTGATCGAAGGTCGGGATCTGGACCTGGGGCTTGAAGGCGTTGGTGATCTCGTTCATCAGCTATCTCCCAAGGGTCGCCTCGGCTTCCAGCAAATTCAGGCGCAAAGTCCGGCGCTCAGGCGGGAGCACCGGACGGCCTCGTGTTGTAGACCCGCGCCTTACTCGGCAGCGGCGGGTGGCAATTGCGGACGTGCAACGCCCAACGGGTCATCATCGTCGGTGTCGATCGAAACCGGAGCTTCGCTGTCTACCAATTCGACGTTGAGACCCAGCGCGCGCATCTCCTTGACGAGAACATTGAAGCTTTCGGGAATGCCGGCCTCGAAGCTGTCGTCGCCGCGGACGATCGCTTCGTAGACCTTCGTGCGGCCCGCGACGTCATCGGACTTCACCGTCAGCATCTCCTGCAGCGTATAGGCAGCGCCGTAAGCCTCGAGAGCCCACACCTCCATCTCGCCAAAGCGCTGACCACCGAACTGCGCCTTGCCGCCCAACGGCTGTTGGGTGACAAGACTGTAAGGACCGATCGACCGGGCGTGGATCTTGTCGTCGACAAGGTGGTGCAGCTTAAGCACGTACTTATAGCCGACGGTCACTTTCCGGTCGAACTGCTCGCCAGTACGCCCGTCCCGCAAGCTCACCTGTCCCGAGGAATCGAACCCGGCCAGCTTCAGCATGTCGACAATATTGCTCTCGCGTGCGCCATCGAACACCGGCGTCGCGATCGGCACGCCGTTGCGCATCTGGCGCGACAGACCGAGCTTCTCTTCGTCGGTCAGCTGCTCGACCTCCTCGCGGTCTCCGTATATCCGCGAAAGCGCCTCGCGCACCGGCTTAGCGTCGCCCGAGGCATGATACTGCTCAAGCGCCTGGTCGATCACTCGGCCGAGTCCACGGCAGGCCCAGCCGAGATGGGTCTCTAGGATCTGGCCAACGTTCATTCGGCTAGGCACGCCGAGCGGGTTCAGAACGACGTCGACGTGCGTGCCATCCTCGAGGAATGGCATGTCCTCGCATGGCACGATCCGCGAAACGACGCCCTTGTTTCCGTGACGGCCGGCCATCTTGTCGCCGGGCTGGATCTTCCGCTTCACGGCAACGAAGACCTTGACCATCTTCATCACGCCGGGAGGCAGCTCATCGCCGCGCTGAAGTTTGTCGACCTTGTCGGCAAAGCGTTGCGTGAGGCCCTTTTTGGCCTCCTCGTACTGCTTCTGGATGGCCTCGACCGCGGCCATGGCCTTCTCGTCCTTAAGACCGATCTCCCACCACTGGCTGCGCGGTATCTCGCCCAGTACCGGCTCGTCGATGAAGGTGCCCTTGCGAGCGCCTTTCGGACCCTTGGCAACCTCCTGGCCCATCAAGCTGTCCTTGAGACGGCCGTAGACGTTGCGGTCCAGGATCTGGAGCTCGTCGTCGCGGTCCTTGGCGAGGCGCTCGATCTCCTCACGCTCGATCGCCATGGCGCGCTCGTCCTTCTCGACGCCATGCCGATTGAAAACGCGCACCTCGACAATGGTGCCAGCGACACCCGGGGGTAGACGCAGAGAGGTGTCGCGAACGTCGGACGCCTTCTCACCGAAGATCGCGCGGAGGAGCTTCTCCTCCGGCGTCATCGGGCTCTCACCCTTCGGCGTGATCTTGCCGACGAGGATATCACCCGGCTGGACCTCTGCGCCGATGTAGACGATGCCGGCCTCGTCGAGGTTCTTCAGGGCTTCTTCCGAGACGTTCGGGATGTCGCGCGTGATTTCTTCAGGCCCGAGCTTGGTGTCGCGGGCCATCACCTCGAACTCCTCGATGTGGATCGAGGTGAAGATATCCTCGGAGACGACTCGCTCTGAGAGCAAGATCGAATCCTCGAAATTGTAACCCATCCACGGCATGAACGCGACGAGCACATTCTTGCCGAGTGCCAGATCGCCGAGGTCGGTCGACGGACCATCCGCAATGATCTCGCCGGCATTGACCCGGTCGCCCACATTCACCAGAGGGCGCTGGTTGATACAGGTGTTCTGGTTCGAGCGCTGGAATTTGCGCAAGCGATAGATGTCGACTCCAGGCTTCGACGGATCTGTCTCGGCCGTAGCGCGCACGACGATACGCGTGGCGTCTACCTGATCAACGACGCCAGTTCGACGAGCCGCGATGGCCGCACCGGAATCGCGGGCGACCACTTCCTCCATGCCGGTACCGACGAGAGGCGCTTCGGCCTTGATCAGCGGCACTGCCTGGCGCTGCATGTTCGAGCCCATGAGGGCGCGGTTCGCGTCATCGTTCTCGAGGAACGGAATGAGCGCTGCCGCCACCGACACGAGTTGCTTCGGCGACACGTCGATGTAATCGACCTTGTCGACCGGCACGAGCATCACGTCGCCTTGATAGCGGACCGTGACCAAATCCTCTGTGAGGCGTCCCTCAGCATCGATCTGGGCGTTGGCCTGAGCGACGTGATGGCGCATCTCCTCCATGGCGGACAGGTAGTTTACGTCGTCCATCAATCGCCCGTCCTTGACGCGGCGATAGGGGCTCTCGATGAAGCCGTACTTGTTCACTCGGGCGAACGTCGCCAGCGAGTTGATAAGACCGATGTTGGGGCCTTCGGGCGTCTCGATGGGGCAGATCCGACCATAGTGCGTGGGGTGAACGTCACGCACCTCGAAGCCGGCACGCTCGCGAGTCAGTCCGCCTGGCCCGAGAGCCGAGAGGCGACGCTTGTGCGTGATCTCGGAAAGCGGGTTGGTCTGATCCATGAATTGGCTAAGCTGGGAGGACCCGAAGAACTCGCGCACCGCCGCCGCCGCCGGCTTGGCGTTGATGAGGTCCTGGGGCATCACGGTATCGATGTCGACTGACGACATGCGCTCCTTGATGGCCCGTTCCATCCGCAGGAGACCGATCCGGTACTGGTTCTCCATCAACTCGCCGACCGAGCGCACACGGCGGTTTCCAAGGTGATCGATGTCGTCGATCTCACCCTTACCATCGCGCAGATCGACCAAGGTCTTGACTACCGCGAGAATATCCTCGCTGCGCAAGACGCGGACGGTGTCCTCGCACTTCAGGTCGAGGCGCATATTCATCTTCACGCGACCGACCGCGGAGAGATCGTAGCGCTCGGAGTCGAAGAGCAAGCCATGAAACAAGGCCTCGCCGGCCTCAAGCGTCGGCGGCTCGCCAGGACGCATGACCCGGTAAATGTCGAGCAGCGCCTCTTCGCGATTAGAATTCTTGTCGATCGCAAGCGTGTTGCGGATGTAGCCGCCAATAGTCACATGATCGATATCGAGCACGGGGAACGATTTGACACCCGTTTCCTCGAGCACCGCGATGAGCTTGGCGTCCAACTCGTCTCCGGCTTCGCCGTAAATGCGGCCGTCCTCGAGATTGACGATGTCCTCGGCGAGATAGCGCCCCGTCAACTCTTCGGTGCCGACAAGGATCTGGCTGAGGCCCGATTCACCGAGTTCGCGCGCACGACGCGCCGAGATCTTCTCACCTGCCTTGGCGACGACCTCTCCGGAGCGCGCGTCGACGAGATCGGTGGCGGGCGTCACGCCGCGCATCTTGTCTGCGCGAAACGGCATGGTCCAGCCGGTCTTCGCCCGCGCGACGTGCACCGACGAATAGAACGTCGAAAGGATCTGCTCGTCGTCGAGGCCCAGCGCATAAAGCAGCGTGGTGACAGGGAGCTTCCGCTTCCTGTCGATGCGCACGTAGACGTTGTCCTTGGCATCGAACTCGAAATCGAGCCACGAGCCACGGTACGGAATGATGCGAGCCGCAAACAACAGCTTACCCGAGGCGTGGGTCCGACCACGATCGTGGTCGAAGAAGACGCCCGGCGAACGATGCATCTGCGAGACGATGACCCGCTCGGTGCCGTTGATCACGAACGTGCCGTTCGAGGTCATGAACGGCATGTCGCCCATGTAGACGTCCTGCTCCTTGACATCCTTAATGGACTTCGAGCCGGTCTCCTCGTTCACATCGAACACGATCAGGCGCAGCTTCACCTTCAGCGGCGCGGCAAAAGTCATGTCGCGCTGCTGACACTCATCGACGTCGAATTTCGGCGGCTCGAACTCGTAGCGGACAAACTCAAGCGTCGATTTGCCCGAGAAATCCGAAATCGGGAAGACGGACTTGAACACGGCCTGCAGGCCGTGGTCGGGGCGACCGCCCGGCGGCTCTTTGACCATAAGGAAGTCGTCGTAGGAACTTTTCTGAACCTCGATGAGGTTCGGCATCACTGCCACCTCGCCGAGAGAGCCGAACTTCCTGCGGATTCGCGTCCTGCCGGTGAACGTGTGAGCCATGTCCACTCCTTCCTGGTGAGAAGACAATGAGCAGTCGGTGAGCGGCAATTGAAGTCCGTGGCACTTGAGCTGGACGACTGCCGTACCGGATCTGCCCGTTGTCTCCTGTTGACCGTGCATTTTCGCCTGACGGCTTGCCAGTGGCCTCGAGAAGGCCTCGGGGAAGACGTCAGATGCCCTCTCCCCGGATGCTGCGGGGAGAGGGCCGACTCGTTGTTACTTCACTTCGACCTTGGCGCCGGCGTCCTCGAGCTGCTTCTTCATCTTCGCAGCATCGTCCTTCGAGACGCCTTCCTTCACGGCCTTGCCGCCAGCCTCGACGAGATCCTTCGCTTCCTTGAGGCCCAGGCCGGTGATGGCGCGGACTTCCTTGATGACGTTGATCTTCTTGTCACCCGCTGCCACGAGGATCACGGTGAACTCGGTCTGCTCCTCGACGGGGGCGGCGGCAGCACCGCCAGCGGCGGGAGCGGCAACGGCAACAGCGGCCGCAGCGGCGGACACGCCCCACTTCTCCTCGAGCATCTTGATCAGCTCGGAAGCCTCGATAATGGTCAGCTGGGAGAGGTCGTCAGCGATCTTGGAAAGGTCAGCCATCTTAGTTCATCCTGTTGGTTCGAGCGCTTGGCTCTGATGTTGTGCTTTGCTGGTCGTGGGCGTGGCAGCTCAGGCCGCCTCCTGCCCACCACCTTCCTTGTCGATACGCGCCTTGAGCAGGCGCGCGAGCGCCGATCCCGGCTCGTTGATCGTGCGCACGAGCTTGGCAGCAGGTGCCTGGAGCATTCCCAGAATCTGGCCCCTCAGTTCGTCGAGCGACGGCAGGTCGGCCAGTGCCTTGACACCATTGGCATCGAGGACGGTCTTGCCCATGGCGCCGCCGAGGATGACGAGCTTGTCGTTCTCCTTGGCATAGGCAATGGCCGTCTTCGCCGCTGCAACCGGGTCCTTCGAATAGGCCAAGATCGTCGGCCCCTTCAAAAGTCCCTTGATTCCCTCGGCGTCGGTCCCATCCAGCGCCAGAGCGGTAAGCTTGTTCTTGGCCACCTTCACCGTTCCGCCAGCCGCCTTGACGCGGTTGCGAAACTCAGCTGATTGGGCGGCCACCAAGCCGTTGTTGCGCGCCACCACAATCACGCCCGTATCCTTGAGCATGTCGTGAAGCGCTGCGACGAGCTCACGTTTCGCGGCTCTGTCCACTCGTTCCTACTCCTTCGTTCGCGGCTGCCTCGGAAAGGCCGCCTCTCGGTTGCACCATGCCGCTCGTCGCCGGGCGAAGTGCCCAGCACCTGCGCGGCAGCTCGGTTCCTGTCCGCCCACACCCGGCGTCCTGATCAGGACTGGGGCACGGTGCGACCCGAAGAGGCTCAAACCGCTCCCTCGACGACGGCTGTTGCCGGACGCCTAGGTTTCGATCCGTCTCCCGTCTCCTGCAGGCCCTTTCGGTTCAAGCCACCCGGCGGGCGGCACCTACAGTCTCGGACAGGGTTTCGGGGAGACGGCTGGAGCCGGCTCCCCTTCCGGACCGCGAGGCCCGGATCTCGTCTAAACACTCCCGCGCAACACGGCCACCAGGGCTAAGCGCCGGGCTTCGCTCAGATCATCCCGGCTTGCCCACCCACGGACGCCTGGTCGACCTTCAAGCCCGGTCCCTGCGTCGATGTGAGCGAAATCTTCTTCACGTACGTCCCTTTCGAGCCAGGGGGCTTGGCACGGACGACGGCATCTACGAAAGCTCTTATATTCTCGATGAGCGCCGCATCGCCGAAACTCGCTTTGCCGACACCGGCATGAATCACTCCGGCCTTCTCGACCCGAAACTCGACAGCTCCGCCCTTGGCTCCCGCAACGGCGTTGGCTATGTCCATCGTCACCGTGCCAACTCGCGGGTTGGGCATCAACCCGCGTGGGCCGAGTATCTTTCCGAGCCGCCCCACCAGACCCATCATGTCAGGCGTCGCGATGCATCGATCAAAGTTCAGGACGCCTTTCTGGACCTGCTCGACGAGATCCTCTGCGCCCACGATGTCGGCTCCAGCAGCACGGGCCTCGTCGGCCTTGGGTCCGCGGGCGAAGACTGCGACGCGCAGCGTGCGCCCGGAGCCATTCGGCAACAAGCAGACACCACGCACAACCTGATCCGCATGCTTGGGGTCCACACCCAAGTTCATCGCGATCTCGATGGTCTCGTCGAACTTGGCCTTCGAGCGCTCCTTGACCAACTTGACCGCCTGGTCGATCGGGTAGGCCTTGTTCCGGTCGATGCCTTCGTTAAGGGCAAAGAGGCGCTTGCCGCCAGCCACGCGCGTCGCCTTCACCTTCTCGGGTGCGATTGCCATGATCGTTACTCCGTCACCCTGAGGCCCATGGAGCGGGCGGAGCCGGCGAGCGTACGCGCAGCGGCATCGATGTCGTTGGTGTTCATATCTTTCAGCTTCTGCCCCGCGATTTCACGGAGCTGTGCCATGCTGATCTCGCCAGCGGACGCGCGCCCCGGCTCCTTCGAGCCCGAGCCCGGCTTGCCAGTGGGCTTGAGGCCCGCTGCCTTCTTGATCAGGAAGGTAGCGGGAGGCATGCGCATCTCGAACGTGAAAGAGCGGTCGGAAAAGACCGTGATCTTCACCGGGATCGGCGTGCCCTGCTCCATGTCCTTGGTCTTGGCGTTGAAGGACTTGCAGAACTCCATAATGTTGACGCCGCGCTGACCGAGCGCCGGTCCAATAGGTGGCGCCGGATTGGCTGCCCCCGCTGGCACCTGTAGGTTGATGTAACCGTCGATCTTCTTTGCCATCTCGTTCCCCTGGCCACACTATCGGTGGCTTGGTTGACGGGGAGGACCCCCTCCCCAGGGTTAGCGGTCAACGGGCTGGCTGGCCCTCCCGCATCGGAACCGCCTTTTGCACCCAGGGCGCGCAAGGCAGGGCCGAACTCATCAATGGTAAGCTCTCACTCACCACCACGTCTCTTGGCGCACCACTCGTCAGCTCGCCACTTTCTCGACTTGCCCGAACTCGAGGTCTACGCGCGTCGGCCGGCCGAAGATCATCACTGCCACCTTCAGGCGCGAACGTTCCTCGTCGACCTCCTCGACCTGACCACTGAACGAGGCAAACGGACCGTCGGAGACCTTGACCTGCTCGCCGATCTCATAGCTGACAGACGGCTTGGGTCGCTCGACGCCCTCCTTGACCTGATTGAGGATGCGCATCGCCTCATCCTCGGAAATCGGGGTCGCCTTATTGTCAGCCCCCAGAAAGCCGGTGACTTTCGGGGTGTTTTTGATGAGGAGGAAACCCTGGTCGGTCATCTCCATCTTAACGAGAACATAGCTCGGAAAAAGTTTGCGTTCGGAGTGAACCTTGCGACCCCGTCGAACCTCGATCACATCCTCGGAAGGCACCAAGACCTCGTCGAACAAGTGACCAAGATTGGCCGCCTTCGCTCGCTCCTTGATGGATTCCGCCACCTTCTTCTCGAAATTCGAGTAGGCGTGCACAATGTACCAGCGCTTCGCCATGTTGCTCTCTTCTCTCGCCTTTCCAAGAAGCGCGATGTGGGCGCCGCCAAACAACCAAATCCGGCTTCGGGAGACCGATATCCCAGCGCGGCATCCTCGAACTGCGAGGCCGCGATCAATGGGCCTACCGGCCTATCCCAAGCACCCATTTGACACCCGTACCGATGATCAAGTCGGCGACGGTGAAGAATGCAGCAGCCAACGCCACCATGATGAGCACCATTATGGTCGTGACCCAAACCTCCTTCCAAGTCGGCCAGGTCACCTTTGCGACCTCTTGCCGAACCTCCTGCAGGAATTGGAACGGGTTCATCGCCATCTGCTTCCACCCTTGGGCCCCGCAGGCGAGTCCTGCTCGCCATGAGACCAAAATTGCTCGCTTCGACCGCCGCGCGACATCCCAACACCAGACGGCCACTCCCCAACAGAGAGAATGGCAGGGGCGGAGGGGCTCGAACCCCCAACCTTCGGTTTTGGAGACCGACGCTCTACCAATTGAGCTACACCCCTCGAGATGCTGGCTAAACTCAGCACCCACTGCTTGCCGCCCCCATTCCATTGAAAGAGAACGGAAAAATCCTCGCACGTGATCCCAACAACCGACGCGGACGGCGTTGCGTTGCCCGGAGATTGTCCTTAGGCCGCGCCACCCATCCTCATTGATGCCTGTTGATCGAGCGGTCTTTATAGAGCCGCATTTCATGCTGCACAAGCGAAAATCAACAATTAAATCTTGACAGCAGAAAGGCCGCCACGAGTCGGCGTTACATCCCAAAATTCAACGTAGGCACGCGATGGCTCGTCAACTAAGCGCGGGTGGACGCGTGGTATTCAATCTCTACCACAACCGCTGTCCCATAGGCGAGGACCTCGGTCACGCCAGCGTTAATCTCGTTGGCGTCGTAGCGCAGCGCCAACACTGCGTTGGCGCCCAATTCGCGTGCATGAGCCAGGAGCGCCTCATGGGCGTCGTGCCGAGCATCTTCGGCCAGCTTCGTGTAGATGGTGATGTTACCGCCGCGGATCGTCTGCAGGAAAGCTCCGAAACCCGCGATTATGTTTCGTGAACGGACCACAATACCGCGGGCAACACCCAGATGGCGGACGATGCGGTAACCGGCGAGGTCGTTGGTCGTGGTGACGAGCATGGACTGACTTACCTCGCCGGCCGGCCACTACATGATACCAAGAGGCGCCCGGATGTGGGCGCCTCTTGGCTGTCTGTGTCTACTCGACGATCTTGGTGACGACGCCGGCACCGACGGTGCGGCCGCCCTCGCGGATCGCGAACCGAACCTTCTCCTCCATCGCGATCGGCTGGATCAGCTCAACCGCAAACTCAGCGTTGTCGCCCGGCATCACCATCTCCGTGCCTTCCTTCAACGTCACCACCCCCGTCACGTCCGTCGTACGGAAGTAAAACTGCGGCCGGTAGTTGTTGAAGAACGGCGTGTGACGGCCACCTTCCTCCTTCGTCAGGATGTAGGCCTCCGCCATGAACTTCTTGTGAGGCTTCACAGAACCCGGCTTGCACAGCACCTGACCGCGCTCGACGGCTTCCTTGTCGATGCCGCGAAGCAGGCAACCCACGTTGTCGCCAGCCTCGCCACGGTCCAGAAGCTTCCGGAACATCTCGACGCCCGTCACGATCGTCTTCTGCGTATCGCGAAGACCGACGATCTCGGCTTCCTCGCCAACCTTGATCACACCGCGCTCGATCCGGCCCGTCACAACCGTGCCACGACCCGAAATCGAGAAAACGTCCTCGATCGGCAGTAGGAACGGCTGGTCGATCGGACGCTCGGGCAGAGGGATGTACGTGTCGAGAGCGTCATACAGCTTGATGATCGCCTCGTCCGCAAGTGGACCCTTCTCGCCGTTCAGAGCCTTGATCGCAGCACCCCGGATCACGGGAACGTCGTCGCCCGGGAACTGGTACTGCTTCAGAAGCTCGCGAACCTCCAGTTCGACTAGGTCCAGAAGCTCCTCGTCGTCAACGACGTCGCACTTGTTCAGAAACACAACCACGTACGGGACGCCAACCTGACGAGCCAGAAGAATGTGCTCGCGAGTCTGAGGCATCGGACCGTCAACCGCGGAAACCACGAGGATCGCACCGTCCATCTGCGCCGCACCCGTGATCATGTTCTTCACATAATCAGCGTGACCAGGGCAGTCCACGTGCGCGTAGTGACGGTTCGGCGTCGCGTACTCAACGTGACTCGTCGCAATCGTCAGGATCTTCGTCGGATCACGACGCCCCTGGCTCTCAGATGCCTTCGCAACCTCGTCATACGCGATCGCTGTCTTCGTCCAACCACGGTCAGCAGACACCTTCGTCAGAGCAGCCGTCAGCGTCGTCTTGCCGTGGTCAACGTGACCGATCGTGCCCACATTGCAGTGAGGCTTGTTACGATCGAATTTCTCCTTGGCCATGTGGACGCCTTTCTCTGCCTCGTCGCCGTCGAATGCTATCGAGCGGGTGGATAGGGCGGTTTCGTATTTCTATCAAGGCGCAAAATGCAGTGTTGACGCCGCCTGGGCCGACCGACCGCTGCTGATTGGGCGACAGTGTCACTCCGCCAGCTGCGCTTGTTACGCAACGCGCCGAGGTCGTCTTGGCGTGATGGATGCCTTTAGAGTGCCGATGTCGGTGGAACGCTCGTTCGGTGTTTGCGACACTGGTCCTGATCAGTCGAGCCTAGTCGATTTGTCCGCTCGCTCCACGTAGTGCGGATCATTCAGCCGGAAGGTCCAACCCTGCGTAAGGGTCAGTCGCTCGCAGCGCCGCCGACCGCTTGCGCAAGTCCAGCTAGCCTCGCCGACGCCACCGTGAGACGCGCAAGGCTCATCTCGCGCGCGCTGGCGATGGCCTCGAGGTCGGCTTTTGCACGGGTGGCCAATCCTCCGCAGCGGGCAAGCCACACAGCCGGGTCCATTGGCTCAGCTGCCGACCTACGCAGGTATGAGATTGCCAATCGTCTTTGGCCTTCACCGAGGCTGGCCTCCGCACCCACAATCGCCAGGTATTCATAGTCGTCGCTGGGGGCTAGCCGGCGGGCGCGCGCGACGATCTCATCGAGTCGCAGGTGCGCAGCAATAGCCATGAGCACGCGTGCGGCTTGCGTGATCGAAGCGCCGCTCTTCTCCGCCGTGACGGCGATGGCCGGTGTCTCGACCAGGACCGCTAGCCGCGAAATATCGGTGGCCAGAGACTGTGGTACGCCATGCCCTGACAGGCCGGCTGCATCCACTACGAGGCGTGTCGCCAAGACCGATGGCGCCAGTTCCTGCAGGCCGTCGGCGAGGGCATCTCGGCCCGCGCGTAGATTGGCGATGGTGTCGGACAAGCGGCGGTTCGCCCAGCCCTCACGCAGGATGCCGGTCGCGGCGACGATCAAGGCGTGGCGCAGGCGCTCGTAGAGGTCCAATTGTACGTCGCTGGAGACGACACCGTCGAGGGCATCGACCTGCCGCCAGAGTTCCGCCAAACCGAGCGTGCCGCGCGCCGCCATGAATGCAAACGCCACCTCGGTGATCGGGCGACCGGTTGTATCCGCCAGCATCAGAGGGCCCGCCGGGCCCAAACGGTTGACCAAGCCGTTGGTCAAGGTTGTCGCGACGATTTCGCGGCGCAGGCGGTGTCGGGCAATGTCCGTCTCGAACGGCTGGCGCAAGGCCGGGGGGAAGTAGTCAAGCAACAGGCCCGCGAGGTAGGGATCGTCGGGAACCGAACTTGCCAGCAGGTCGTGCAGCAGCGCAATCTTCGCGTAGCTCAACAAAACGGCCAGTTCCGGCCGCGTCAAGCCATGTCCCAGGCGGGCACGCTCCGCCAGTTCGTGGTCCCCGGGCAACGCCTCGAGCTCACGGTGCACGAGGCCGCGAGACTCAAGGTCTCGGATCAGGCGAGCGAGACTGCCGAGGTCACGGGCCTGCCGGCGTTCAGCCAGTGTGAGGGCCAACGACTGCTGATAATTGTTGCGCAGGACGGTGGCGGCCACGTCGTCCGCCATCGCCGACAGCAGCCGGTTGCGTTCATCTAGCGGCAGGCGACCTGATCGAACGGCTGGCGCAAGCGCGATCTTGATGTTGACCTCCTGATCGGAGGTATTCACCCCTGCCGAGTTGTCGATGAAATCCGTATTCAAGCGGATGCCGCGCGCGGCGGCTTCGATACGCGCCCGCTGTGTCATGCCGAGATTGGCGCCCTCGCCGATAACCTTGGTGCGTAAATCGACAGCCGATACGCGAAGCAGGTCGTTGGCACGGTCACCGACGTCTGTATCGGATTCGCCCGAGGCTCTTACGTACGTACCGATTCCACCGAACCATAGGAGATCCGTCTCCGCAGCCAGGATCGCACGGATCAAGTCGCTCGGGGTCATGGCATCCGCGCTCACGCCCAGCAAAGCCTTTACCTCAGGAGAAAGTGGGACCGATTTCAGCTGACGTGAATAGACGCCGCCGCCGGAGGACAGCTTCGTACGATCGTAGTCCGCCCAGGTCGAGCGCGGCTGGTCGAACAGGCGCCGACGCTCGGCGAACGCAGCGGTTGCGTCAGGGTCCGGATCAAGGAAGATGTCCCTGTGATCGAAGGCCGCCACAAGCTTGATGCACGGCGACAGCAGCATACCATTACCGAACACGTCGCCCGACATGTCACCGACGCCCACCACGCGGAAGGGCTCGCGCCCGATGTCGCGGTTCAACTCGCGGAAATGGCGGTTGACGCATTCCCACGCTCCCCGCGCGGTGATCCCGAGCCCTTTGTGATCGTATCCCGCCGAGCCACCGGAGGCGAAGGCGTCCCCCAGCCAGAAGCCTCGTTCCTCTGCGATGGCGTTGGCCAAGTCGGAAAATGTCGCCGTGCCCTTGTCGGCAGCGACGACGAGATAGGGATCGTCGCCATCGTAGCGCAGCACCCGATCGGGTGGGGCAATAGCCCCGTCAACGATGTTGTCGGTCAGGTCGAGAAGTGCACCAACGAATGCGCGATAGGCAGCAATGCCTTCGCGCTGGATCTCCTCGCGGCTGCCACCGCGCGGCAAGCAGCGCGGCAGGAAACCGCCCTTGGCGCCAGCGGGCACAATGACAGCGTTCTTCACCTGCTGGGCCTTGGCGAGCCCCAAGACCTCTGTGCGGTAGTCCAAGGCACGGTCGGACCACCGGATGCCACCGCGCGCGATCGGGGCGAAACGCATATGGACGCCCTCGACTCGCGGACTGGCGACGAAGATCTCACGAAAGGGTCGTGGCGCGGGGGCCATTGCCAGGCGGTGACCATCGAGTTTGAACGCGATCGTCGGGGAGTGAGCGGCGGGAGCCGATGGGCGGAAGAAGGTTGTCCGAACGGTGGCAAACAGAACCGTCAGCAGACTACGAAGAATTCTATCCTGATCGAGACTCGCAACAGACGCGAGAGCCGCCTCGATACTGGTCGATACGGCCGCTTGAGCGGTTTCGCGGGCCGCAAGATCCAGATCCCGGTCAGGGTCGAAGCGAATGTGGAACAGCTCGACCAAGTCGCGCACAATAGCGGGATGCTCAGCAAGAGTTTCGGCGATATAGCGCGGCCCGAAAGCCGACCCGAGCTGTCGTAAATAGGCTGCGTAGGCTCGTACGAGGGCGGCTTGTCGCCAATCGAGCCCCGCGATCAATACAAGGCGATTGAAGGTGTCGTTGTCTGCCTGTCCCTTGATGACCGCGATAAAGGTCTCTTCGAGGCGCAGATCGAGGGCGGAGCCGACATCGACCGGGCGACCGTCCCACGTCTCGAGGACCATATCGTGAAGGATGACGACGCGCGGCCTGCCGTCGATTCTGGGGGAGAGGCGCCATGTGCGCTCGTCGATCACAGAAAAGCCGAGGTTCTCGAGCATTGGGACGCGATCGGAGAGGCGGATCGGCTCATCGAGACAGTAGATGGCCGCACGGATGCGCCCCTCCCGCATCCCCATCTCGCGATGAAAGTCGATCGCCACGCGCCGATCAGGGCCGAGACGTTCGAGCCGCGCGATATCTTCAAGTGCCCGAGCCGGGGTGAAAACCTCTGCATATCCGACCGGAAACGCGCCCACGTAGCGCGCGACTAGGGCTTGAGAGCCTGCGCCAAGCCCCAAGATGGCTTGCTTCAGCGCGTCGCCCCAGGTGCGCACGATGCGTGCGATCCCGGCCTCCAAATCGGGCACATCGATCGGTGTTATTCGACCGCTACGGCGCGCAACGATGAAATGGACCCTCGCAAGCGGGCCATCGCCGAACCGGGGATAGAAGGCTGCGACGTAGCCTTCGAACCGCTCCGAGAGATACTCGCCAATACGCTCGCGCGCACTGCTGGAGTAACGATCGCGCGGTACGAAGACCAGCGCCGATACGAACCGGTCGAAGCGATCGTAGCGGAGAAACGCCCGAACGCGCGGGCGCAGTTCGAGGTCCAGAATGCCGGCAACCCATTGCGCCAGGTCGTCGGGCGCGATCTGGAACAGCTCGTCGCGAGGAAACGTCTCGATGACATTGACGAATGTCTTGGCAGCATGGCTGCCAGGCGCCAACGCCAGGGCCGTGCTCACCTGCGCAACCTTGCGGCGAAGCACAGGAATCAACTGCGGCGACTGCGTGTAGGCCGACGATGTGAACAACCCGACGATGCGAAGTTCGCCGATGACCTCGCCGTCCGAGCCGTACTGCTTCACACCGATGTAGTCCATATGGACGCGCCGATGCACGCGACTGACGACGTTGGCCTTGGTGATGATCAACGGCTCGGGTGCGCGGAAAAACTGGCGCAACTCCGGCGTCATGGCGACCAGTTCGCCGCCGCGCCTGAGCACCTGCACGGCCGGGTCTGCCAATAGGCCCAGACCAGCATCATCCGAGGTCACGAGTTCGCAATCGTCAAGCGACCCGTCGAGCCGATAATCCCGCGATCCGAGAAAGGTGAAATTGTCGTCGACCAACCACGACAGAAACGCAAGTTGCTCGTCCAAGGCCGCCTTCTCGACCGCGAGCGGTGACTGCGCCAAGTCATGGATTGCGCTGTTCACACGGGCAATCATCAGCCGCCAGTCGCTCACGACGAGGCGGACCTCGTCGAGAATACCGGAGATCGCCGCGGCCAGTTCATCCTGCCGTGCCGAGCTCGGAGCGCCGAGGATGTGGATGGATATGTAGCTTTCCTGACGGCCGTCATTCCAGTTGCCGTCACCGATACCGGTGACCTCGCGGAGCTCTCCGCCGTCGGAACGGCTGACCTTGTAGATCGGGTGGAGGACCATGGCAACGTCGAGTCCGCGCGCATGGATCTCGGCGAGAACACTGTCGACCAGGAATGGCATGTCATCGTTGACGATGTCGATGGCGATTGCGTCAGGGACGATCTCGGACCTACGGGTCGCGAAACTGTGCTGACCCCTCTTTCGACAAGCGATGGCGTCAAAGGCTGCGAGCGCTTCGTGGGCCATGGCTTGCGACGGGAGGCTCGCCAAGCTGGATGCATCGGCCGAACCGATGAGTGCTCGCAAGAAGAGTTCCCGGCCGCGGTCGTCTGCGGACTTCCCGTCAACGTCCGCACCTCTTTGGGCACGGTTCGGAATTGACGCATGATCGGCATCCTTGGGCATAGCCGACGCTCCCTTGGATCAAAAGACGCAATGACAGACGCTCGAAGTTCGACATCACCACGATCGAGTTGCCGCGTCACGAATTCAATAGCCCGATGCCACGCGCCACGGCGATCATTTGCGGTGCGAGCAATCGTTCCGGCCTATCCAAAACGCAAAACGGGCGGGCACATCGTGTGTCCCGCCCGTCGCTTCTTGCTTTGAAATCAATCGATCAGCGCATGCCGGCTACAGGATCGGGTCCAAGCTGCTTCTTGAGATCCTCGATCTCGTCCTTGAGCTGGGCGTTGGACGAGATCTGACCCTCAATCTTGCGAATTGCGTGCAGGACCGTGGTGTGATCCCGGTTGCCAAAACGCCGGCCGATCTCCGGCAAAGACCGTGCTGTCATCTGCTTGGCCAGATACATGCCGATCTGGCGCGGCCACACCACCGAGCGATGCCGCCGCTCGGACAGGATATCGTTTCGCGAAACACCGTAGTGGCGTGATACGATTTTAAGGATGTCCTCGATCCGGATTCGCCGCGGCTCGCCACTGGAAACCAAATCACGAAGAAGACCCTCGGCGGTGTCCGACGTAACAGGGCTGCGCATAAGCTGCCATTGCGCATAGAGGCGAGTGACAGCACCTTCGAGTTCGCGTCCGCTCTCGGTCAGTTTATCGGCGACCATGTCGACCACATCGCGCGGAATTTCGAACGACGGGTCGACTGCGCGCTTCTCCTGGATGCGCCGCTCCAGGATCTTCACCCGAAGCTCGCGGTCCATCGCACCAATCTCGGTCACCAGACCACGTTGCAGTCGCGACCGCATGCGATCGTTGAGACGCGACAGCTGGACAGGAGGCCGTGCAGAAGCCACGACAAGCTGCCGGCCACTGTCCAGCAACATATTGATGATGTGGTCGAACTCGAGCTCGGTCTTCTCACCTGTCATGAACTCGAGATCGTCGATCAGCAAGATGTCGATCGAGCGAAAGCGATCCTTGAAGGCCATCGCGTCCTGTGCCCGCAGCGCTTCCACGAACGTGAACCTGAAACGCTCCGCAGTGAGATACAGGACCTTGGCGTGCGGCGTGCGACGGCGCACTTCCCAGGCGATCGCATGCAGCAGATGCGACTTACCATGCCCCACGCTGGAGTGAAGGAACAGCGGATTGAACCCGCGGCTTTCAGCAAACACCGTCTCGGCAACCTGAACGGCGCCGGCATGAGACATGCGATTGGCTGGGCCGACAACGAAGCTGTCGAATGTGTAACGCGGGTCGAGGGGCGACCCCTCGAGTCCATTGACTTGCGAGCGTGCAATCGCGTGTCCAGCACCGTCCGTCGCCGCGCGCTCCGTCGGTACCGGCTCGGCGAACGCGCGATAGGGCTCTACCGCCTGGCGCGTCGTCGCCACGACCTGGGATTTGGCGACAACAGCGTTGGGCTGGCGCAACAGCACCTCGACCTGCTCGACACCGGGGAACTCCGGCGATGCGCAGGCGATCAACGCGTCCGCATAATGCGACTGAATCCAGTTGCGCAGGAATTTTACTGGCACAGAGACTTTCAACAGCCGACCATCGAAGCTCTGAAACTCGAGTGTCATGAACCAACTCGAGAAGACGTCTTCACCGAGGCGAGCCCGCAAGGCCGCCTTGACCTTGGCGCCCTTCTGAGCAAGCCCGTTCGAACTGTCGTCCGCCGAAGCGGCCTTATCGACCAGTGCAACGCGCTGCAAGCCCGCTACGCCAGGGGTCGCAATCGCCAGCGCGCCCACGCCAGCATCTGCATACCCACTCGGCTCAGCGCCTAATTCGCTCCGATCCCTGGAGCCTGCTCGAGACAAAAGGTCCCCGTTCGCTCCACGCTCGTCTGAGCGCGGTGCGAAATTCTTGTCCTGCGTCATCTGTCAATTCCCCGCATTACTACATGAAGCGATCCATTGCCCTCGCACGGATGCTTCAGATCGCCAGCGCCGAGGCTGGCCATTGTTTGTCTCGGCTTACGCAGAACCCTCCCTTGCCGAAAATCAGGACTGAGCCCAAGGCAATGCCTGGGCCTTCCACCCGCTCAGAGCACCACGATGCCGATCGCTGTCGAGTGGCCCCTCAAACCCCTCGGCAACATTGAAACACCGTGCGTAACCCGCCCTCAGCATGGCCTGAGCGGCCAACTGACTGCGTGCTCCAGAGCGACAAATGAAGTACAGCTCCGCCTCTCGCGAAACGCCGAGCGCCGCGAGACGCCCAGTTAGCTCCTCGACAAAGGCCGGGTTCGGGCGATTGTCAGGAAAGCCTTGCCATTCGACGAGAACAGTTTCTTTGCCGAGAGACGTTAGGTCCGGAAGGCCGACGTACGACCATTCTGCGCGAGTCCGCACATCGATCAGAACAGCGTCGGGACTTTCGGCAAGGCGCCGCCAAACCGCATCGACTGGTACGTTCTCGGCCCTTGTTGACGTCTCAGCAACCACGCTCACATCCTCCTAAACAAACTCGCCACTCACCCCGCCGCCTGAACAGCGCAGCGATCGTTGATGTACTCAGCCTACCTCGACCGCACGGCGGGCCAGGTGACGCGGCCTTTGACTCAACTCGGGGTACAAGGCGGGAGGAATGGTCCCACTCAGTTCACACGAAACACGGGGCCGATCCGAAACAACTCAGCGCCGCACGCGCCGTCGACCTCGAAAAGGACATTAACCAAAACTTAAGGGGATGCAAGCTCGCCAAATCACCACAGCGTTCACCCTGGTGCGCCATGCGACTGGACGTCGCGATGCCGACAACTCGAATGGACCTGAAGCTACCTGTGGAGAACGGCTTGAGACGTATGACTTAATTGAGCCTGCTGGCCGCAACAAAAAGGGCGCCGAAAAAGGCGCCCTTGAATCTCGTTTTGATTTGCGAGCGCCCGGTCTAGTCGGGGCGAGGCTTTCGATATCAGGTCCCAAACTTCGTTATTTTTGTTCTTTGTCAGCGGGATAACTTTGATTCTCGATGGTGGGCAGCAAACTCGAGCGTTGAGTCCAGACCACGAACATCCGAAGTGCTGACGAAACGTCAGGCCGAGGGCTGCCCCGGTGTGCTCAGTGCCTTGATGCGCTTGGTGAGGCGCGACACCTTACGCGCGGCGGTCCGCTTGTGGAGGATCCCCTTCTGCGACGAGCGCATCATAACGGGCTCGGCCGCCTTGAGAGCCGCCGCAGCAGCCTCCGAGTTGCCCTCGGCCAGCGCCAGCTCCACGTTGCGAACCATCGTCTTCATTCTCGACCGACGTGCCTTATTGATCTCGGTGCGGCGGATGGAGACGCGCTCTGCGCGCTTCGCTGATTTGGTATTGGGCATTCCTGGCTCCGTTGCTGGTACGAACTTTGCGTTGATGGGACTGCGTCTGCGCATTGTCCCGGAAAAGTGCATCCCTAGGGACAATGACCGCTCAAACGCAGTCGCCGCCCGTGGGTCCATGCCCAGGGCGGCCTGTCTTGTGGGATGGTCCTATAGCCTGTGCGCTCACCGCTGGCAACGGCGGTCGAGACCTTAACGGAGTGAGCGAGCCATGAAGCATAATTTCCACGAGACGCTCGACGAGGCGGCCGTTGCCTTACCGTCAGACCGTTCAACCGGTCTGGTCCTTGCCGGAGCGTCTGTCATCGCGGCGGTTATCTGGCGGAGCGAACCCACTGTGTTGATGGCCGGCTTGGCCGCTGCAGTCCTTCTGACGGGACTGAGCCTTGCGGCGCCGGCAACGCTTAACCCCCTTAATCGCGCGTGGATGGCGTTCGGACGGCAGCTCGGAAAATTGGTCAGCCCGGTGGTGATGCTCGTGCTCTTCTGCACAACCATCGTTCCCTTCGGACTCGCGATGCAACTCAAGCGTGATCCACTGCGGCGGCGCCCGACTGAGACCGACGAGACATTCTGGATCGTGCCAGAGATCAAGTTCGGCCCGAACGACATGAACAGACAGTTCTGAGCCACGGCTCGGCACCGCGTTCCATCACGTCGGTCACCAACGACACTCAAGCCACAAAAAACGGAAAATCGAGATGCTGTCGCTCGCGAAAGAGCTCACCCTCTACATGTCGGCACGCCGAAAGTGGTGGCTCGCACCCGTGCTTGCGACTCTGGTCGTGGTCGGCGGCCTCCTGGCAGTGGCGAAGGGCTCGGCGATCGCACCGTTCATCTACACCGTTTTCTGACGCAGCATCGATCGTTCGACGCCTGTCATGTGATCTCCTCGAACAACGAGCCCTCATGCGCATCCTCGGGATCTCAGCTTTCTATCACGACAGCGCCGCGGCGCTTCTCGTCGACGGCCGGCCGGTCGCGGCGGCGCAAGAAGAGCGCTTCACTAGGCGCAAACACGATCAGCGGTTTCCGGAGAGTGCCATCCGCTATTGCCTGGCACAGGGCGGCGTCGGGCTCGACGACGTTGATCATGTGGTGTTCTTCGAGAAGCCGCTCCTCAAGTTCGAAAGGCTCCTTGAGACTTACCTCGCCAATGCCCCACGAGGGTTCAGCCAGTTCCGTGCGGCGATGCCAGTGTGGCTGAAGGACAAGCTCTTCCAGAAAGCGGCCATCGCGAAGGCTCTGATGCCGATGTCTGCGTCGGGCGACGTCGAAAGCAAGCTCCTCTTTGCCGAGCATCACCAGAGCCACGCCGCGTCGGCCTTCTTCGCCTCCCCGTTCGAAGAGGCGGTCGTGCTGACGATGGATGGCGTTGGCGAGTGGGCAACGACATCGGTGGCTATCGGCCGCGGCAATTGTCTCGAGACTGTACGCGAGATCCGGTGGCCCCATTCGCTCGGACTGCTCTATTCGGCCTTTACCTACTACACCGGCTTCAAGGTCAATTCCGGCGAGTACAAAGTCATGGGCCTCGCGCCCTACGGCGTGCCGCGCTTCAAGGATCTGATCCTCGAAAAAGTCGTCAAACTGAAACCCGATGGTAGCTTCTGGCTGGACCAAAGCTATTTCGACTACACGACCGGCCTGACGATGACGTCGCGCAAGTTCCACGACCTTTTCGGTGGTCCACCGCGCCACCCGGACCAACCTCTGAGCCAGAGAGACATGGACCTAGCGGCGTCGGTGCAAGCCGTCACCGAAGAGATCGTCCTCAGAATCACGCGTGAGCTTGCGAGTACCTACGGAATACCCAACCTCTGCCTTGCGGGCGGAGTGGCGCTCAACTGCGTCGCAAACGGTAAGGTGCTACGAGATCGTGCCTTCGAGCGGGTTTGGGTCCAACCTGCAGCGGGCGATGCCGGTGGTGCCCTCGGCGCTGCTTACGCGGCGCATTACTTGCACCTTGGCCGCGCTCGCACCGTGTCGAATGCTATAGACGGGATGGATGGCGCCTACCTCGGCCCGGCCTTTGCGCAGAGCGACATCGAGGATCGGCTGACGCGAGCCGGGGCACGTTTCACGGTGCATGGCGAGGTCGAGACGCTGCAACATACCGTCTCCGCTCTCGAGAGCGGAGACGCGGTCGGCTGGTTCCAGGGCCGGATGGAGTTCGGGCCTCGAGCGCTCGGCGCCCGATCGATCCTGGGCGATCCGCGCAACCCCTCCATGCAAAAGACGCTCAATCTGAAGATCAAGTATCGCGAGAGCTTCAGGCCGTTCGCGCCGTCCGTTCTGGCCGAGCACGTCGCCGACTGGTTCGAATTCGAAGGGGCGTCGCCGTACATGCTCATGGTCGCTGAGGTGCGACCAGAGCATCGTCGCGCCATGAGCGAAGCGGAGCAGAGCTTATTCGGCGTAGACAAGCTCAATGTACCTAGATCCTCAGTACCGGCGATCACGCACGTCGATTACTCGGCCCGTATCCAGACCGTGCACAAAGAGACAAACCCGAGATATCACGCGCTGATCGACGCGTTCCGGGCACGGACCGGTTGTCCGATGCTGGTCAACACCAGCTTCAATGTGCGTGGCGAGCCCATTGTCGGCACTCCCGAGGATGCGTTTCGCTGCTTCATGGGCACCGAGATGGAGACGCTCGTGATCGGCGATTGCGTGCTGTCCAAGAACGGGCAAAATCCAGCGTTGGCTCAGGACTATAAGTCCGAGTTCGAGCTTGATTGAGAGACACAAGGCGGCAGCATATCAGGTCTCTACTGAGGTTCACGGCTCGAGTTCGGTGTCCCAATAGAGATAATCCAGCCAACTCTCATGCAGATAATTTGGCGGGAAGAGGCGACCGTTGCGGTGGAGTTCGAATACTGTCGGGCGATAGGGCCACTGCATCGGCCGCATGCCGGCATGTTCCGGCATCAAGCCCCCCTTTGCCAGATTGCAGGGGGCACATGCGGTCACGACGTTGTCCCAGCGGGTCTGACCGCCCCGAGAACGTGGGATCAGGTGATCGAACGTCAGATCGCTCTTGCAGCCACAGTACTGGCACGAGAACTTGTCGCGCAGGAACACATTGAATCGAGTGAACGCCGGATAAAGCGCTGGCTTCACGTAAGTTTTCAGAGAAACGACACTCGGCAGCCGAATCTCGAAGCTCGGGCTGCGCACACTTCTTTCGTACTCGGAGACGATGTTGACTCGGTCGAGGAAGACGGCCTTGACCGTCTCCTGCCAGCTCCACAACGAAAGCGGGTAGTAGCTGAGCGGCCGGAAGTCGGCGTTCAGCACCAGAGCCGGGAAGTTCTTTGCCGGTACAGCGTGCATGGTCACGAGGAAGCAGTCCTGACAGTTTCCTGTCCGAATCGCACTCGGATCGCTTCGAGTCTCAAGCTAGATACTAAACGTATGTGCCGTTCGTGTGAAGCCCACCATGACTGGTATGCGGAAGCGTTCGACAAGATCCATGCAAGGGAACTGCCGGATGCCCTTTACAGCCCGCCGAGGCTGCCGTTGACTGCGTCCAAGGCTATCCGTTGCCAAAACCGCGCACAAAGGCAGACATATGCAGACGTCGAGTGGCACCCGGCCAAACATGCCGTTGGCAGGGATCACCGTGATTGATCTCGGTCAGATCTATCAAGGGCCGTACGCTACGCTGCTGATGGCCAAAGCCGGCGCGAGGATCATCAAGGTGGAGCCGCCCAAGGGTGAGCCTGCACGACTGCGCGCTGCTGTCGGGATGAGCGCCACGTTTCCGTTCGCAATGCTGAATTCGAACAAGCAGGGCGTTTCACTCAACCTCAAGCACCCGAAGGGCAAAGCCCTGCTCAAGCGCATGGTGGGCGAGGCCGACGTTTTGCTCGAGAATTTCGCGCCCGGCGTGATGGATAAACTCGGAGTGGGCTGGTCGGTGTTGCGCGAAATCAACCCGAGGCTGGTTTACGCCTCGGGTACGGGGTATGGCCTCGACGGCCCGGACCGCGACAACCTAGCCATGGATCTGACCGTTCAGGCTGCGTCCGGAATCATGAGTATCACAGGATTTCCGGACGGGCCGCCCGTTAAGGCTGGGCCGGCGATCGTCGATTTCATGAGTGGCATCCACCTCTATGCCGCCGTGGTCACGGCACTGTTCGAACGGCAGATCACGGGCCAGGGGCGGCTCGTCGAGGTCGCCATGCAGGAAAGCGTCTATCCCACGCTCGCCTCGAACCTGTCGTTTTTGTACAACCGGAAAGGTGAGGTCCCCCCGCGCACCGGTAACCGGCACGGTGGCCTGTCGATCGCTCCCTACAACGTCTATCCGACGAGCGACGGGCACATCGCCATCATCACCGTGACCGAAGATCACTGGCACGGGATCACCGATGCCATCGGAAGGCCCGAGCTGAAGACCGATGAACGCTTCATCTCCAACCCGGAGCGGGTGAAGCGCATGTCGGAGGTCGATGCGATGGTGGAGAGCTGGACCCGCACCAAGCCACGGGACGAGGCGATTTCCATCCTACGTCGCTTCCGGGTTCCGTGTGCACCGGTACGGGACCTGAAGGAGGTCATCAACGATCGTCACATGCACGAACGCGGCATGCTCGAAGACATCGACCACCCTGAATTCGGACGCATTACGGTTCCGACCAGCCCCTTGCGCTTCCACGGTGCCGACAAGGTCGCGACGACACCGAGCCCCAAGGTCGGGCAGCACAACGGTGAGGTCTACGGCGATTGGCTCGGCATGACCGAGACGGAAATCGCCGAATTGAAGTCCGACGGCGCGATCTGAGTCGACGGGCCTGCGTGGTTCGCTGCGCCTCAAAGCGAGACCAAGGACGAGACCGTCTCGCGTAGCGCAGCTCTCAGCCCGCGTCGCGAAGGCTAAGCAGCGTGGCCGAGCAGGCGTCGCAGTTCGTCAACGCGGTGCTGATCCAGGGCGAACGCCAGCGGCAGGCGCTGGCCATCCGTCAGGGTGAGCACAGGTGCGTGAGTGCCGTAGCCGTCATGGTCGTAGCTCTGCTCCAAGGTGATGCGCTGGACGTCGGTGAAGGCAAGGCTGGTGCGGCGCGTCGCGAACGCATTCGACTGAACAAACTCGATTGTGCGGTTGGCGCGATCGACGACGAGGCCTGTTATGTCGCCGGGATTGATCACGCTCCAGGCGTAGATCGCAGTCGAGATGAAGAACGCCGGTATCAAGATACCAGCCACAATGATCGGCCAATTTCGCGCCACGCCGGGCACGACCAGAGCCATGCCGAACACGGCGGCGATGAAGCCGATGATGATAGGAGATGAGGCATGCAAGGCGCTGGCCTCGGGATTGGAGCTGCCGTCCGAGAGAACAATACGCGACGCGATCATGGCCTCTGACATGTTGTCATTCCTGCTTCATTAAAGCCAACCTTGCCTAAATTCATATCAAGCGCGGCTTGACGATCCGTGTTGATATCATTCAAGAGCCTCCCCCTCACATCAACGGACGGTTAACGATGCCATCTGGACGAGGGGCAAAGGCCGTGTCCCAATGGATACGGGCAATCGAAACGTGAGGGACTGTGATGGCAGAGGACGACGGACTGCGAGCCGCCCGAGCGGCCGGGTTGACACGATTTCTCGATGAGCACCCGCAACAGCTTCGCGGGGCTTTGAAGTCGGCTGCGGATCTGGCCCGGCGGCTACCCCGCGACCTATCCCCGGTCGAGGAGCCGGCGCACACTCTCAATCTTTCCAGCACGCCGGAGCCCAGCCGATGACAAGTCTCGCCTGGGCCTCCATCGCCGAACTCTCTCGGCAAATCGCCGGCAGGAAACTCTCGCCTGTCGAACTCGTCGAAGCGCAACTGGCCCGCATCGAGCGGCTGGACCCGAAATGGCATGCGTTCATCCGCATTCTTCCGGAGCGGGCTAGGGTCCAGGCTCGGGCTGCCGAGGCAGAGATCACGGCTGGCCGCCATCGCGGTCCACTCCACGGCATCCCGGTCGGACTGAAAGACATCATCGACGTCGCGGGCGTGCCGACAACATGCCATTCGAAGGTCTACGCCGACCATATTGCGGCTTCAAGCGCCGTCGTCACAGACAAGCTCGAAGCCGAAGGCGCGGTTGTCGTGGGCAAGATGTCGACGCACGAGTTCGCGATCGGCGGACCGTCGTTCGATCTGCCGTGGCCGCCTGCCGTCAATCCATGGGGCGGAGCCAACTTTCCGGGTGGCTCGTCGTCGGGATCGGGCGTGGCCCTGGCAACTGGCATGTTGCCGGCGACACTCGGAACCGACACCGGTGGTTCGGTACGAAACCCTGCGTCGATGTGCGGGATCGTCGGTCTGAAACCGACATATGGCCGCGTCTCACGGCGCGGTGTCTATCCTCTCGCGTTCTCGCTCGACCATGTCGGACCGATGACTCGGGACGTGACCGACAATGCGATTTTATTGCAGGCTCTCGCGGGCCACGACCCACTCGATCCTGGCAGCGCAGCAGTGGCTGTGCCGGATTTCTCGGCCGAGCTCGGTCGCGGGGTTAAGGGGTTGAGAATCGGCCTCGTTCGCCATTTCTACGACGGCGACGAGACGGCCCATCCCGAGCAGATCAGAGCTGTCGACGATGCGGCAGAGATACTGCGTAAGCTCGGCGCAGACGTGGTCGAAGTCCGGCTTGCTCCGCTCGCAGACTACACGCTTTGCAACCGAGTGATTCTGTCATCGGAATCCTTCTCCATTCACCGGCGCCACCTGAGCGAGCGGCCTGGAGACTACGGAGCACTCGCCCGTCAACGCCTCGCCGTCGGAGCAGGGCTTTCAGCCGCCGATTACGTCGACGCGCTACGCCTTCGCGCTCGCCTGATCGCGCAGACCAATACGGCTATGGAAGGCCTCGATGCGCTGCTCACGGTGTCGAGCATGGACCCGCCGCCGCCGATCGACGACGCCGAGGAATGCGCACGCGTCTACCCGCGGCAGGCGCGCCAGCCCTTCAACGTGACCGGGCAGCCGGCCATCGCAATTCCCGCAGGGTTCACGAAGGACGGCTTGCCGCTGTCGATCCAGATCGTCGGACACAACTGGCAAGAGGCTCGGGTCTACCGCATTTCCCATGCCTACGAGCAGGCTACGGGGTGGGGAAACAGGCGCCCGCCGGGCCTCGACTGAGTGCAGGCCACACGATGGGCTCAAGAGGGGGAGGGGAGGCTCTCCTCCCCTTTCGTCTCAACTCGTTCGATGGCACACTTGTCCGGACAATGGAGCCCGTCGCGACCGAGCCATCGAGGAGACGCCATGAAGTTCGGAATATTCTACGAGCTACAGATTCCCCGTCCGTGGGAGCGCCACTCGGAACACAAGCTCCTCAACGAGGCGCTGGATCAAGTCGAACTGGCCGACCGTCTCGGCTACGACTTCGCGTGGGAAGTGGAGCATCACTATCTCGAGGAATACTCGCATTCCTCGGCGCCCAACGTGTTTCTCGGCGCGGCCAGCCAACGGACGAAGCAGATCCGTCTGGCGCACGGCATCTACCATATGACGACGAACCACCCGTCAAAGGTCGCGGCGCAGGCTGCGACGCTGGATCTGCTGAGCCACGGCCGATGCGAATTGGGGCTCGGTGAAAGTGCGTCGTCGACCGAACTCGAGCCTTTCGGCGTCACGATGGAGAACAAGCGCGCCATCTGGGAAGATGCGGTGCGCTGCATGATGCCGATGTTCAAGGACGAGCCCTCGGAGTACGACGGCCCGCATTTCAAATTTCCCTACCGCAACGTGGTTCCGAAGCCGCTGCAACGACCGCATCCGCCGCTCTGGGTCGCCTGTTCGCAACTGCCGACGATCGAGTATGCAGGGCGGCGCGGAATGGGTGCGCTCGGCTTCCAATTCGTGTCGGCGGACGCCGCGCATGCCTGGGTGCACGCCTACTACAATTCGATCACCAAGCGGCTCGACAAGCTCGGCGACTATCAGATCAACCCCAATATCGCGCTCGTCTCCTACTTCATGTGCGCGAAGACAGACGAGGAAGCTCGCAAGCGCGCAGAAGGGCTGACGTTCTTCCAGTTCGCACTCAACTTCTACGGCCGTCAGCCGAACCGCGAGCGACCCCGTGCGGGGACGGTCAACGTCTGGGACGAATTCGTGAAGTGGAAGGAGGCTAACCCCGACGCCGTCCAGAAGTCGGTGCGCTCAGGCCTCGTCGGCTCGCCGGACACGATCCGAGCCAAGCTCAGGAAATTCCAGTCGTCGAACGTCGACCAGATCATCCTGCTGAACCAGGCCGGCAAAAACCCGCACGAATACATCTGTGAGGGGCTTGAGCTGTTCGGCAAGCAGGTGATGCCGGAGTTCCATGCGGCGGAGCCCGAACATCAGGAATGGAAACGCCGCGTTCTCGCCGGCGATATTCAGCTGGAAGAGATCGATACGCAGCCGTTCCGCGATCGCTTCGGACACCTCAAGGAGGTCGCGCCGAAGACCGTTGCTGCGGAGTGATATCACGGCCGGAGCCGGTGGACCCGGCGGCCCGAGGGGCCGCCGGTGACCATAGCGCTACTCGGCAGCCTGAGCCGGCTGCAACGGCTCCCACTTCTTGACGACCGGCAGCACTTCCTTGGCGAACAGTTCGAGCCCTCGCTTGGAGACCTCGAAGGGCGTACCGCCGAAGCGGAAAGCCACGTTCATCTCGAAGTCGCCGAGCAGCTTGCGGCGATCTTCGATACCGCGCAGCACCTTGTCCGGCGTGCCCCAGCTCGCGGCCTTCATGAAGCCTTCGGTCGCCGCCGCCAGACCACCGCCTTTGCGGGCGATCTCGGCCTTCTGCTGGTAGCTGTCGTAGCCTTTGACCTTGGCGAAGTGCTCACCAAGGAATTCGTAGTGGTAGAAGTTCGACTCGACGAACTTGCCCTGGTATTTGCGCGCCTCGTCCTCGCATTCGGCCAAGTTGTTGCTCATCACCGCGAACTCTGTGAGCATCGGGACAGGCGGTTTCGTACCGTGATACTTCTGGTGAAGTTCGCGACCCTTGTCGATCATGGGCTTCCTCATCTCCCACGGCCGGTCGGCGAACATGACCATGTGCGCGCCGAGCTTGGCGGCCGAGTCGATCGAGTCCTCGCTCGACGCCACGGCATAAATGCGACCGTCCATATTGTGTTGCGGGCGCGGCCGGATCTCGATCCGCGGCTGCTTGTAGAACGGTCCGTTGCCTTCCATGAAGCCGGTCTTGAGTGCGTTGACGATCATGTTGGCCGCTTCGTCGAAGCGCCCACGCGACTCGCCCATGTCCAGCCGGAACGCCTCGAACTCACGCCGCGCCAGGCCGCGCCCCATGCCGAACCGAAGACGTCCGCCCGACAGCATATCGAGTACGGCCGCATTCTCGGCGACGCGCAACGGATCGTGCCAGGGCAGGATGACGGCCGCGGTGCCGACGTCGATGTTCGGGCATTTGGCCGTCAGGTAGGTCATCAACTGGATGTTGTCGGGTACGAACGAGTAATCGTTGAAATGGTGCTCGGCCGACCATAGGCAATCGAATCCGAGGTCGGCGGCCATACGCGCCAGTTTGATTTCCTCGTCCCACACCTGCTTGTCGGGGCAGTTCTCCCAGCCGTAGCTGGCGAACACCATCATCATGCCGACGTCCATGCGCGCTTCCTCCGGGTCGTTCAGTCATGTCCGGACAGCATGGTCACACGCATCGGGGGCAGGTAGCAAGCCAGTACCGATCTCCTCGGTTGCTCACGCGTTCATGCAAAGGCTACGCTCGCAGCGACTCCGCCTCAGTCGAGGGTATCCGCCATGCGTTTGAGCAAGCTCACGTACGACCAGCTGTCAGCCGAGCAGAAGCTGATCTGGGACGAGGTCGTCGCTGGCCCTCGGAAAAAGATGCATGGACCATTCTTCATCTGGCTGCACAGCCCCGAATTGCTGAGCCGAGGCGAGAGGCTCGGCCTCTATGCCCGCTTCCATTCGAGCCTACCGCCCCGGCTTTCCGAGCTTTGCATCCTGATCATGGCCGCCCACTGGAAGTGCGCCGGAGAGTGGGTCGACCACGAGCCCATCGCGCGAAGCCATGGCGTCGACGCCGAGGCTCTCGAGGCTCTGCGAACAGGCGCTCCGGCTCGCTTCGGAAAGCCTGATGAGATGGCTGTTTACGAGCTTGCTCAGGAATTACTAGAGACCCGCGAGGTTGCCGACACGACATACACCAATGCCAAGGCTGCACTCGGCGAGCGGGGCGTACTCGATTGTGTTGCTGTGCTCGGCTACTATAGCCTTATTGCCATGAGCATGAAGACGTTCGCAATGGTGCCGGAGGGAGTAGCCGACCCGTTCGCTAGTCAGTGATCGTGCTGTCTATCCGCTCTTGCCCTCGAAAAGCTCGCGGATACGCGAAAAGAAGCCGGAGGAGGCGGGGCTCGTCTCCTTGTGGCTCTCCTTCTCGAATTCCTGGAGGAGTTCTTTCTGGCGCCGCGTCAGATTCTTAGGCGTCTCCACCTCGACCTGGATGTACATGTCGCCCTTCACGTTCGAGCGCAGTACAGGCATGCCCTTGCCCTTGATCCGGAACTGCTTGCCGGTCTCCGTGCCCGCCGGCACCGTCACGGCAACGCGGGAGTTGTCGAGTAACGGCACATCGATTGATCCCCCGAGAGCTGCCGTCGTCATGGAAATTGGAACGCGACAGAAGACGTCCGCGCCATCGCGCTGGAACAGCTCGTGCGGTTTAACCGACAAAAAGATGTAGAGATCTCCGGTCGGACCGCCCCGCTCACCGGCCTCGCCCTCGCCCGCCAGCCGGATTCGTGTACCGTCCTCGACACCTGCGGGGATCGAGACCTGGAGCGTCCGCTCTTTAGTGACGCGTCCAGCGCCTTGACAGGTCGTGCAGGGATCCTCGATGAACTCGCCGCGCCCATGACATGATGGGCACAGGCGCTCGATCGTGAAAAAGCCCTGACTCGCGCGCACTTTGCCTTGCCCCTGGCACGTCGGGCACTGCGAAGGCTTCGTCCCAGGCTTTGCACCCGATCCGGAGCATGTCTCGCAACCCACCGTCGTCGGCACACGGATCGTCGCCTGCTTGCCTGAGAAGGCCTCGGCAAGCGTGATCTCCATGTTGTATCGAATATCGGCGCCACGTTCGCGACCGCCCCTGCCGCGTCCACCTCCGCCTCGGCGCCCACCCATGAACTCGCCGAACAGGTCGTCGAAGATGTCGGACATCGACGACGCGAAGTCCGGGCCGAAGCCGCCAGCGCCACCCTGACCGCGCCCACCCTCGAACGCAGCATGGCCGAACTGATCGTAGGCCGCACGTTTCTGTGGGTCCTTCAGGGCCTCATAGGCCTCATTCAATTCCTTGAACTTCTGCTCGGCTGCCTTGTCATCGGGATTGCGATCAGGATGGTGTTCCTTCGCGAGCTTCCTGAAAGCGCTTTTCAGCTCCTGCTCGGACGCGCCCCGAGACACGCCCAGGATCTCGTAGTAATCGCGTTTTGCCATCTGGCGAATTCCTAGAGGCTGCCCCGAACTTCTCGGTCATGATCCGCCGTGGCGGTCTCGTTCACACATGGCCGATCGCAAAAACGGGCCTGCCCTCCGAATGGAGGACAGGCCCTTGCTCGTGTGCGTTGGCGAGGACCGTCATGTCGGTTCCTCTCGCGCCGCACTTAGCCCGACTTCTTCTTATCGTCCCGCACTTCCTCAAAGTCGGCGTCGACGACGTTGTCATCGCTCTTGCCGCGAGGTCCGGAGCCGTCAGGACCGGCGCCCCCGGGACCGTCCGCAGGGCCGTCGCCGCCCTTGTCGCCGTAGATCGCCTCTCCAAGCTTCATCGAGGCCTGCATCAAGCCGTTGCTCGCCTCTTTGATCGCTTCGGCGTCGTCCGAGGCCATCGCCGCCTTCAGAGCGGCCAGCGCACCCTCGACCGCCGACTTGTCGGCTGCCGAGACCTTGTCACCGTGCTCCTTCAGGTCCTTCTCGACCTGGGCCGAGAAGTGGTCGGCGTGGTTACGTGCCTCGACGAGGTCACGCTTTTTCTTATCCTCTTCCTTATGCGCTTCAGCCTCTTCAGCCATCCGCTTGATGTCGGCGTCGGAAAGCCCGCCCGATGCCTGAATGCGGATGGACTGCTCCTTTGCCGTTTTCTTGTCCTTCGCCGAAACGTGCACGATGCCGTTCGCGTCAATGTCGAACGTCACCTCGATCTGCGGCACACCACGCGGCGCCGGCGGAATGCCGTCGAGATCGAAGCGACCAAGATGCTTGTTGTCGGCCGCCATCTCGCGCTCGCCTTGATAGACGTTGATCGTCACCGCGCGCTGGCCATCCTCGGCCGTCGAAAACACCTGACTCTTCTTGGTCGGGATGGTCGTATTGCGCTCGATCAGCCGCGTGAAGACGCCGCCCAGAGTCTCGATCCCGAGCGACAGCGGGGTCACGTCGAGCAGCAGGACGTCCTTCACATCGCCCTTAAGCACGCCGCCCTGGATCGCCGCGCCAACCGCGACCACTTCGTCCGGATTAACGCCCTTGTGCGGCTCCTTGCCGAACAGCTTCTTGACCTCGGCCTGCACGCGCGGCATGCGCGTCATACCACCGACAAGCACGACCTCGTCGATCTCGGCAGCCTTGAGGCCCGCGTCCTTGATCGCCTGCTCACACGGCGGCAGCGTCCGAAGTATCAGATCTTCGACGAGGCTCTCGAGCTTGGCCCGGGTCAGCTTCATCGTCAGATGGAGGGGCGATTGAGTCTGCGGGCTCATCGAGATGAACGGCAGGTTGATCTCGGTCTGCTGAGCGCTCGACAGCTCGATCTTTGCCTTCTCGCCAGCTTCCTTCAGGCGCTGCAGGGCCAGCCGATCATTCCTGAGATCGATCCCCTGCTCTTTCTTGAACTCCTCGGCGAGGTACGTGACGAGCTTCATATCGAAGTCCTCGCCGCCGAGGAACGTGTCACCGTTCGTCGACTTCACCTCGAACACACCGTCACCGATCTCGAGGATCGAGATATCGAACGTACCACCGCCAAGGTCGTAAACCGCAATGGTCTTCGACGCCTGCTTTTTGTCGAGCCCGTATGCCAGCGCGGCGGCCGTCGGCTCGTTGATGATGCGCAGCACCTCGAGGCCCGCAATCTTGCCGGCATCTTTGGTCGCCTGCCGCTGGGCGTCGTTGAAGTAGGCAGGTACGGTGATCACCGCCTGCGTAACCGGTTGCCCGAGATATGCCTCGGCGGTCTCCTTCATCTTAGCCAGAATATCTGCGGAGATCTGTTGCGGTGAGTATTGTTTGCCGCGCGCTTCAACCCACGCGTCACCGTTCTTGCCTTCGGTGATCCTGTAGGGAACCAGCTTCGTGTCCTTCTCGACCATGGGGTCGGAAAAGCGCCGCCCAATCAACCGCTTGATCGCGAACAACGTATTTGTCGGATTGGTTACGCCCTGGCGCTTCGCCGGGAGACCGACGAGACGCTCACCATCCTCGGTGAAGGCGACGATCGACGGGGTCGTGTTGGCCCCCTCGGCATTTGGAATGACTTTCGGCTGGCCGCCTTCCATGACGGCGACGCACGAGTTGGTCGTTCCCAGATCGATCCCGATGACTTTCGACATGTCGGTAGCTGTCCTTTTTCATTGCGGCGAACCGATCGGACCCGATTGCAGGACTTGCACGTTCTTAATGCAAGGCCAGCCGTGGCATCCGATGCTCCGGTCGCTCCGGCACGGAGCCCTGGATGCGGTCCCCTGGAGCTGTCTTCGACAACAAAGCGCTATATAGGTGTGGCCGTTTGGCCCCGCAACGGTCGCTAGACGAATAGATCGGTAATTTCACCTAGGACGACCGGGCCGCCACACACCCCCGACGCATAGGGCTGAAATGGCTATTCCACAAGGTTTTAGCTACCTCTCCAGCTACCTCGACGAGGCGCGCCAACGCAAGCTACTCGCCGCTGTGCGCGCCGTTGTGGCGCATTCGCCGCTCTATACGCCCACAATGCCTCGGTCCGGCAAGCCTATGAGTGTCCGCATGACGAATTGCGGGTCCCTGGGCTGGCTGACCGACCGGGATGGGGGCTACCGTTATCAGCCCACCCATCCCGACACCGGTCACGCATGGCCTCCAATCCCCGAGGATCTGATCTGCCTATGGCGCGAGGTAGCAGGCTACGCCGCTCCGCCCGAGGCGTGCCTGATCAACTACTATTCTGGAACGAGCCGTCTTGGTAGCCACAAGGATGCTGACGAAACCGATCTGTCGGCGCCGGTCCTTTCGGTTTCCCTTGGAGACGACGCCCAGTTTCACGTCGGTGGGGTTGGGCGCACAGACCCGAAAGAAAGGCTTATCCTGCGATCGGGCGACGTTATTGTCCTCGGCGGCGCCGCCCGTCTGGCCTACCACGGAATCGATCGGATCTATCCAGGGACATCGGATCTCTTGGAAGAAGGTGGGCGTTTCAACCTGACTTTGCGCAGAGTGAACCTGCCTGACTAACCCGGCACCCTACCACCTCAACGACGTTCAACCCTGGCCCTGTTGTTTTGCCGCGTCATCCTGGGCGGACGCCTCGGGTTCATGCGCAGCTGCGGCCGGCTGCTGCGGTCTAGACCCGCCCTTCGACACCGCAACCATAGCAGGCCGCAAAATCCGCTCCTCAATCATGTATCCGGACTGAAAGACCTGCGTGACTAGGCCTGCGGGGACCTCGTGCGACGGCACCTCGACCACCGCCTGGTGATGATGCGGATTGAACGGTTCACCTTTGGGATCCAGGCGCTGGATGCCATGTCGTTCCAGCACGGACAGCAACTCCCGCTCGATCATGGTAACGCCTTCGACAAAACTCTTGAGCGCCGGCTCCTGCTCCACGAAGCGATGTGGAACCGCTTCTATCGCCCGTTGAACATTATCGCCGATGCCGACCACGTCGCGGGCGAACTTCGTGATGGCGAACTTGGCCTGGTCGGCCTTCTCCCGCTCCAGGCGCTTGCGCACGTTGTCCATCTCGGCATGCGCCCTCAAAAGGCGATCTTTGAGGTCCGCTGCCTCCGCCCGCAGGCGCGCAATTTCCTCGCTTTCGGCGGGAGCCGCCTGCGCCGTAGCAGTCGTGGAAGCCTGGACACCGACCGGCGCGTCATCGGCCTTTGGCGGCGCCGCATCGTTCGTCGCGCCCTGCTCAATGCCGTCCTCGATCTTCTTATCGCTCGTCATGGGCCTCTCATTCGCGAAGTATCACTCCTCGGCAGCGCCTTAGGCGGCGCCGCTGGAGCGTCTCTAGCGGCCGCTTGTCTTACCGCAGCCTCGAAAAATCAAGTCAGCGCCTTACCGACAAGCCGCGCCGTGTAGTCGACCATGGGGATGATGCGCGCGTAGTTCAGCCGCGTCGGGCCGATGACACCGAGCACCCCCACTACTTTCGTCGTCTCGTCCCGGAAGGGCGCAACGATGAGAGACGAGCCGGAAAGCGAGAACAGCTTGTTCTCCGAGCCGATGAAGATATGGACACCGTCGCTTTTCTCAGCCAACCCCAGCAGATGCGCTAACTCCTTCTTGGATTCCAGGTCGTCGAACAACTGGCGGATCCGCTCGAGATCCTCCACGGCAGCGAGATCCTTGAGAAGGTTCGCCTGCCCGCGCACCAGCAGGCTGCGCCGCTCTCCTTGAGTGCCCGACCAAGTGGCAAGTCCCGCCTCGATAACCTTCTTCGTCAACTGGTCGAGTTCGGCCTTGGCTTTGGCCAACTCGGTTTCGATATGGGCCTTGGCCTCCCCGATCGAAAGTCCTCGCACGTGATGATTGAGATAGTTCGCGGCTTCGGTCAGTGCCGACGGCGGCAGCCCGCGCGCCACCTGGATGACCCGATTTTCGACCGTCTGGTCCTCACCAACCAGCACCACCAAGGCCTTGCCGGGTTCGAGTGCGACGAACTCGATGTGCTTCAGCCGTAAATCCTGCTTCTCGCTCAGGACCAATCCGGCGCAGTGAGACAAGCCAGAGATCATTTCTCCAGCTTCTGCAAGAACTTGATCCATAGGCAAACGTCGCTGCGCAGCGAGCTGGACATCGATCTGACGCCGCTCTTCCTCCGTCAGGTTGCCGACCTCGAGCAATCCGTCGACGAAAAGCCGCAAGCCGGACTGCGTAGGAAGCCGGCCGGCCGATGTGTGCGGGGCATAGATCAGCCCCAAGTGCTCCAGGTCCGACATCACGTTGCGGACTGAGGCCGGCGACAGCGCGATGGGTAGGTTGCGCGACAAGTTGCGCGACCCGACCGGCTCGCCGGTGCTCAGGTAAGTCTCGACGATCTGCCGAAAGATCTCCCGAGAGCGCTCGTTGAGCTTCTGGATTCCTGTCAGTCTGTCTTTCACGGTTTTTTGCCCATGTCGCCCGCCCAGGTGATGGTGAGCGATGACGGAAGCTAGGTATCACCAAGCTGGACGTCAATGTCGCCTCTTTCCGCTGGGTGCACGGTTGCGGTTGATTGCGGGCGCCACCTCCACTAGCTTCCGCCCATCGCCGTCCTGGGCCGAGCCCAGCCAACAGAGAGCCCAAGAATGCGTCCCTCAAAGCGCCTGCCCGACGAACTGCGCCGTGTTTCCATCGATCGCGCGGTGTCGCTGCACGCCGAGGGGTCGTGCCTCATCAAGTTCGGGAATACGCACGTCCTTTGCATGGCCAGCCTCGAGGAGCGCGTTCCGCCTTGGCTGAAGGGTCAGGCGAGGGGCTGGGTTACGGCCGAATACGCCATGCTGCCACGCGCGACGCATGACCGGACGCGGCGTGAAGTCACCACAGGCCATCCGTCCGGCCGAACCCAAGAGATCCAACGCCTGATTGGCCGCGCACTCAGAGCCGTCGTCGATTTAAAGGCACTCGGCGAGCGCCAAATCACGGTCGACTGCGACGTGATCCAGGCCGACGGCGGCACGCGCACGGCCGCGATCACCGGCGCCTGGGTCGCGCTTCACGACTGCCTCCAGTGGATGCGCCAGAGAGACATGGTCAAGGACGGTGTCATCCGCGATCAAGTCGCCGCCGTCTCATGCGGTCTCTACAAGGGCACAGCCGTACTCGACCTTGACTATGCGGAGGATTCCAACGCCGACGCCGACGCCAACTTCGTTATGACCGGTGCTGGTGGCCTTGTGGAGGTGCAGGCGACGGCGGAGACGGTGCCCTTCCGAGAAGAGGGGTTTGCGGAGTTGCAGGCGCTTGCGAAAAAGGGCATCGGCGAACTGCTCGCGCTGCAGAAGTTGACGGTTTCCTAGGGCGACTAGCGGCTCATCGGCGGCCACGCGACTTTCCGACGTCACGTGAAACGACATGACGGCCGAACGAGTTGCTGCATCACCGCCCTCCCGTGCGGGCTTGGCGGTATTGCAACCGATGGGAGCACTACATGCCCACCCTGCGACCCGAAGGCGTGCTCGAGACCGTCCTCTATGCCCGCGACCTAGACGCCACGGAGCAATTCTGGCGCGACATACTGGGCCTCGAGCCGTTCTCCAGGATGGACGGTCGCCAACTGTTCTACCGTTGCGGCAACCAGGTTCTACTGATCTTCAACCCCGACGCCACGATCGTTCCGCCTAAGGGGGGCGCACTGCCGGTTCCCCCACACGGCGCCACAGGGGAAGGCCACGTCTGCTTTCGCGCCAGCGCCAAGGAGATTGCCGATTGGCGTGCACACTTGGTCGCGAACGGCGTTGCGATCGAATCTGATTTCGTGTGGCCGGCGTCTGGCGGCCGGTCCATCTACTTCCGCGATCCGGCCGGTAACTGCCTCGAGTTCGCAGAGCCGAAGATTTGGGGGCTAACCTGATGTCAGCACGAAAACTCAGCCGCGGCGGTCGTCTGGTCGTCGCGAGCCATAATCCGGGAAAGCTGCGTGAGATTGCCGATCTCGTGCGCCCCTTTGGTCTCGATACGGTCTCGGCCGCCGCCATGTCCGTGTCGGAGCCCGAGGAGACCGAGACCACGTTCGCCGGCAACGCCCGCCTCAAGGCACTGCACTCCGCAAAAGCCACGGGACTGCCCGCACTTTCTGACGACTCTGGTCTCGAGGTCGAAGGACTCGGCGGCGATCCGGGCGTCTACTCGGCCCGATGGGCGGGTCCGGCCAAGGATTTCAGCCTTGCCATGCAGAAGGTGCATGATGCTCTAGCCGCTAAGCGAGGTTGGGAGGAAATCGCCGGACCGCGCGCCAACTTCACCGCCGCGTTATGCTTGGCGTGGCCCGATGGCGATACCCACATTTTCGAAGGCAAGGTGTTCGGCCGTCTCGTGTGGCCACCGCGCGGCTCTAAGGGGTTCGGCTACGATCCCATGTTCCTTGCCGATGGTGAAACCGAGACATTCGGTGAGATGGAACCCGAGAAGAAGCACGCCATTTCGCACCGCGCGCGCGCCTTCCGCCTATTCATCGATGCATGCCTTGAGTGATACCTCGCTCACCGTTCCTTCCGGCGATGGCGGTTTCGCGGTCTATGTCCATTGGCCGTTCTGTGCGCAGAAGTGCCCGTACTGCGACTTCAACAGCCACGTGCGCCACGGGGGCTGGGATGAGGCCGCCTATCTCGCCGCATACGTGCAAGAGCTGACATCGACCACCGCGGCGATGGTGTCCCAACGTAAAGTCGACAGCATCTTCTTCGGCGGCGGCACACCATCATTGATGGCAGCCGGTACAGTGTCGGGCATCATCGAGGCGATTGCCGATCGCCTTGGACTGTCTGACGGCTGCGAGATCAGCCTCGAAGCGAACCCGGGCAGTGTGGAGGCTGGTCGCTTTCGCGCCTATCGTGCTGCGGGCGTCAATCGCGTTTCTGTCGGAGTCCAGGCCCTCGACGACGTCCAATTGAAGCGGCTGGGCCGGATCCACTCCGTCGCCGAGGCGCTTGCTGCCCTCGACATCGCGCATTCCACCTTCGACAGGGTCTCGTTCGATCTCATCTACGCGCGTCCGGGCATGACAGAGGGTGCGTGGGAGGCAGAGCTGGCTCGAGCGTTGGCGCTGCAGGCCGGCCACCTCTCGCTCTATCAGCTGACCATCGAGGACGGCACGCCGTTCGCGAGCCTGCACCGCGCCGGTAAGCTGGTGATACCCGAGCCGGGACTGGCCGACCGCCTTTACGAAATCACCCAGGACATGTGCGATCTGGCGGGGCTGCCCGCCTATGAGATCTCGAACCATGCGCGGCCCGGCGAGGAGAGCCGCCACAACCTCGTCTATTGGCGCTACGGCTCCTATTTGGGTTTGGGTCCCGGTGCGCATGGTCGCGAGCCCCGGCCTGCGGGCAGGTTCGCCACGGTCAACGAACGCAATCCAGAGGCTTGGATCGCTCGCGTCAGCACGGCGGGACGCGGTCTCACGGAGGAAACCCTGCTCGCACCCGCCGAGCAGGCTGACGAGTTGCTGCTGATGGGATTGCGCCTCAGCGAAGGCATCGATCTCAATCGTCTCGCCGCGATCGGTGGTGTTCGGCCATCTGAAACCGTCATGTCACGGCTCGAGAGCCTCGGCATGCTCGAGCGGCTGCACGTTGGGCGCATTCGCGCAACCCGTGCCGGTCGTTTCGTGCTCAACGAAGTGGTCCGTCAGCTGGCGATCGCATTCGAGCCTGCGAGCTGACTATTCAATCTTGTGCTTTCGCAACTCGCGCACCAACGCGGTCAGCCGCTCGGACACCTCGACGCCGGTCTCGACGATGACCTTTAGCGTGGCTCGTCCCTGGATGAGCTTGTTGAGGCGCTCCTGCTGCTCGCCGAACCCGTAAAAGAGTTCGTCAGGAGCCTGGATCTCACCGTCCTCGACTGCGCTCATCACGTCGAATGCATTCTGCGAGGCCAGCACGAGCATCGAGGCAATGTCGTTCATGAGCTGGTGATAGGAGCGCGCAAGAGCCTGGTCGATCCGCGAACCGCAGACGCCGAATTTGAGCGGCGAGGCGGCGCCGGGGCCATCTCCGGCAAACAGCTTGGGATTGCGGTGAAGCCGCTTGAAGATCTCCTGAAGTCCCATGCAGCAGGATTCGAGGTCCTTCAGCGCGATGCCGGCCTTGCGGCGTGATCGCGCGCGATCGACGGTCTTCTCCTGCGCCACCCAGTTTATTGCCGCAATCGAAGCGATCGCGGCGAGGGCGGACAGCGCAGGGAGCACAACCGCCAGCGGATCAGGCGCGATCCTGCTGTCGGCCTCGTCCAGCCTCTGGGCTTTCTGTTGCATGTTCGCCGCCACGGTTCGGTTCTCGAGCACGCACACGCCCTCCACGAATCGAGAGGTGTCTGCAGCTGACCGTGCATGCACGCGCCGGCGACAATGAGACGGCAAATGCGCCTATTCTGAGTTATCCACGGCAGCGAAGACAGGGCCGACCGCAACTTGCAGTCGGCCCCGCCGCTATCAGTACACCCGCGCCTTCGGCTCGATGTACTTCATCTCGTTGGTGAGCGTGTAGGTGTGGACGGGACGATAGTCGATCGTCACTTGACGCTTGGCGTCATCCGCCCAAGTCAGAGTGTGCTTCATCCATTCCTTGTCGTCGCGATCCGGATGGTCCTCGCGGGCGTGTGCGCCGCGGCTTTCCTTCCGATTCTCGGCCGCGTGCATGGTAACGGCCGCCTGAGCGATAAGGTTGTCGTACTCGAGCGTCTCGATCAGGTCCGAGTTCCAGATCAATGATCGATCGGTGACGGCTATGTCGTCGGTGCCTTTCCAGACCTCGGTGATCTGCTGGCATCCCTCCTTCAGCACGGGCCCGTCGCGGAAGACGGCGCAGTTCGACTGCATGATCCGCTGCATCCGCAGGCGCAACGCCGATGTCGGTGTGCCGCCTTTGGCGTTCCGGAAATGATCGAGACGCGAGACCGCGAGCTCGCCGGCATCCCTGGGCAAATCCTGATGAGCGGTGCCCTTCTCCGTTGTGTCCGCAGCGCGCAAACCAGCGGCCCGACCAAAGACGACGAGGTCGATCAGAGAGTTGGAACCGAGTCGGTTGGCGCCGTGAACCGACACGCAGGCCGCCTCTCCGATCGCCATCAGGCCCGGAACTACGTGGTCGGGATTGCCGCCGAGCTTGGTGAGCACCTCGCCGTGGAAGTTGGTGGGGATGCCACCCATGTTGTAGTGCACGGTCGGCAGCACCGGGATCGGCTCGCGTCTGAGATCGACGCCGGCAAAGATCTTGGCGCTTTCCGTGATGCCCGGCAGTCGCTCAGCCAGGATCTTCGGATCGAGATGGTCGAGGTGCAGGAAAATGTGGTCCTTGTCGGGACCCACACCGCGCCCTTCGCGAATCTCGATCGTCATGGAGCGCGAAACGACATCGCGCGATGCCAGATCCTTAACGTGCGGTGCGTATCGCTCCATGAAGCGCTCGCCGTTGGCGTTGGTGAGATAGCCACCTTCGCCGCGACTGCCCTCAGTGATGAGCACGCCAGCGCCATAAATGCCGGTCGGGTGGAACTGCACGAATTCCATGTCCTCGAGTGGCAAGCCGGCACGAAGGACCATGGCGTTGCCGTCGCCCGTGCAGGTGTGTGCGGACGTGCAGGAGAAGTAGGCCCGCCCATAGCCGCCGGTCGCGAGAATGGTCTTCTTCGCCCGGAACCGGTGCAACGAACCATCTTCGAGGCAGAGCGCGACGACGCCGCGGCACACTCCGTCCTGATCCATGATCAGGTCGATGGCGAAATACTCGATGAAGAACTCGGCGGAGTGCCGCAACGACTGTCCATAAAGCGTGTGCAGCATTGCGTGTCCGGTACGGTCCGCCGCGGCGCACGTGCGTTGCGCGGGCGGCCCTTCACCGAATTGGGTCGTCATGCCACCAAAAGGTCGCTGATAGATGCGGCCGTCCTCGGTCCGGCTGAACGGAACACCGTAGTGCTCCATTTCATAAACGGCCTGTGGAGCATTCCGGCACAGGTACTCGATGGCGTCCTGATCACCGAGCCAGTCGGCGCCCTTGACGGTGTCGTACATGTGCCAGCGCCAGTCGTCCTGGCCCATGTTGCCAAGAGCCGCGGCCACGCCACCTTGAGCCGCGACCGTGTGCGAACGCGTCGGGAAGACCTTGCTGATGCAGGCCGTCTTCAAGCCTGCTTCCGCGCAACCGAGCGTTGCCCGCAGGCCCGCGCCGCCGGCGCCCACCACTACAACGTCGTATGTGTGATCGACGAAAGGATAGGCCTTGCCGTTGACAGCGGGCTTGGCAACGCCGTTCGCGCTCTTGTTTGTTGCGTTCATCGCTCAGGCCCCGAATGAGAGTTTAGCGACCGCATATACGCAGGTCAGGCCGACGAGGATCACGAAAAAGGTGTTCAGCATGAGCAGCAACACCTTGCGCCCTTCAGAGTGGAAATAATCCTCGATGATCGTCTGCATCCCAAGCCGCATGTGAACCATGCCGGACAGGACCAGCAGAAGCAGCGGCAGAGACAGCAGCGGGCTTTTCATCGCTGTCTTGACGGTCGCATAGTCGGCACCAGCCAGCCGTGCGATCTGAAGCAGTACGACGACGACCAGGACAAAGTTGGAAACGGCCGTGACGCGCTGCAGCCAGAAATGGTCGGTGCCGCTCTTGGCGGATCCCAGCCCACGGGCCTTGGCGAGAGGCGTCCGGATACGCGCCTCAGTGGGACTGGGCGTCGGGCGAAGTGTCGTGCTCATGATCAGATCCCCCCGCGCATGCTGAGACCCCAGATCCACAGCATCACGGTCAGCGCCAGCGACAGGATAATCGTGCCCCAGGACAGCCGGTCCACCGACGCAAGATCAAAGCCGCGCCCCGTATCCCAGATGAGATGACGAAGCCCACCGATCATATGGTGCAGGAGTGCCCAGGAGTAGCCCACCAGCACTATCAACCCGAGCGGCGATCCCATGATGCCGTTAACATAGGCGAAGTAGTCCGGCCCGGAAGCAATAGCCACCAACCACCATGCCAGCAGCAAGGTACCCACGTACAGGGCGGCACCGGTGATTCGATGCACGATCGACATCACCATATTGATCAGAGGACTATAGATCTGCAGGTGCGGTGATAGCGGCCGCGCTTTGGGTCGCTGCATATCGGCATTCGCCATCAGGTCGTCTCTCCACCGGCGCAATTTATCAGCGTGACTTATTAGCGTGGCACACTGTTGCCGGCAAATGCTATCGAGCCCGCAGTGCCAAACTCGGCCCAAGCCATCCAAGAAAATCGATCGCGGGCATTCAAAGGGGGCTTACCGAGCGCGTCATCCATGCGCAGCGCGGATCAGCCCTGGCGGCGCGTGACTCCGCCAATCGGGAACGTCGATCAGTCCAAAGCGCCTACGATCGCCCGTCCGAGCTCAGTCCCACTCTCGAAGGCGTGCTCAGCCATCCGCCCTAGGCACCAGTCCCCTGCCACACCGACCCGATGCTGAGACGAGAACAGGTATGTCTCGCCGAGCGCATCGTCCACGATCCCATGGCGCCAAAGATGTGCCGAAATCTGAGCGGGCCTGATCGGTGGCAAGTTCAGAATATTGCACACCTCGTTCCACAGTTCGGAGGCAACAACCTCGGATTCGACGTCTTCGGTTTCCCGGGTCCATGTCGGCGACGCGTGGATCACGATGTGATCGCCCCGCGACGGCCGCCCCGGCTTGGCATTGTTACGGGCCACCCAGCGCACCACCTCGGACATGTCCGAGAACACGTCCTGTGTCGGGAACGCGCGCTCCTCGAGGCGCACCAGAACCGCCCAGCACGGCGATACGCGGACGCGCTCCAAGGGTCGTGCCAACTCTTCGAGGCGGCCGATCAGGAGGCTCGCCTCGGGCGCCGGAGTTGCAACCGCTACCGAATGAAACGGCCCGGCTCGCGACTCATCCTCAAACCAGATCTGCCAGCCCTTCTCGTCGCGCTGGAGCGTATGCACTCGCCGATCAGTGTGCAGACGCACGCCCTCGGCCAGCGGCCGGACGAGGGAACTCATCCCGGGTGTCCCGACGAACCACGGCATCAGCTGGCTGGCGGAGTCGCCATTGGCGGCAGTGGGCACCCATCGTGTGGCATAGGCCGAGCCCGTCAGCTCGTCGAGATAGGTACGAAATCGATCCGAGCGCGCTGTCACATATTGAGCGCCGTGGTCGAATGGAACCAGGCCGAGACGCGTCGTGGCCATACGCCCGCCTATGATCCGGTCCTGCTCGAAGACCTCCACATAGCAGCCTGCGCGGCGCAGCACCCGCGCGCACGCAAGACCGGCAATACCGGCGCCGATAACTGCGACCTTCTTCGTCACAAAGGGCCTCACTAAGGCCGCCACTACCCAAACGGCCAAACCCGAATGTGGGGTGCACGGCTCTTTCTCGAGCCCTCAACTTCGCATGCATCGCCTACTCTAAGGTTAATGAAACGATGCCGGTGGTTGCTTGCTGGCACATTCGACACGTCGGTGCGTTTTCAACGCGGCATCGCGACCCAATAGTCCAGATCGAGGATCACGCCTTCGGTCGGGCTGGCCGGCTCGGACGGTGATGGGAAGCTCGAGCAATTCACGTTCTTGGTCGCAACGGTTCTCAACCTGAGTGCACCAATATCGCTCCGCCCCGGAAGTGCTTCTCGTTCGAGCACCTCGGACCATGCGTAGACGGTGTCCCCCGCGAACGCCGGCGCCGCATGACGTCCGGCATTGATTGCAGCCACATGAAACGCATTGGCCAAACCATTAAACGACAGGGCCCGCGCCAGCGAAATCACCACGCCGCCGTAGACCAGACGCCGCTTGAAGCGCCCCTGCCCCTCGGTGTGCTGGTTAAAATGAACTTTGGCCGTATTCTGATAGAGGCGGGTCGCCAGCTGGTGCTCTGCCTCCTCGATCGTCATGCCGTCGATGTGATCGATACGCTCTCCGACCTGATAGTCACCCCATACGAACGATGATCCGGCGAGCGTGCGGTCGTAGGCGCGGATATCGATGGGAGGAACTGCCTTGCCGATGGCGGCTGCTGCGACATGCGACGGCAGCGCCGGAACGACGGCCTCGGCCACGATCGCCGCCTGGTCACGCTTGCGGACCATAACCCAGCGCGCGAAGGTGAGGACAGCCTCACCGCGCTGATTGTGCCCTGTCGAACGCACGTAGACCACGCCCGACTCTTTGTTGGAGTTTTCGCGAAGGCCAATAATATCGGTCGTCGCGGAGAGCGTGTCGCCCGGATATACGGGCTCGAGAAACCGCACGTCCGCATACCCGAGATTTGCGATCGCGTTGAGGGAGAGGTCCGGAACCGTCTTGCCGAACACAACGTGGAATACCAGCATGTCGTCCAGCGGCGCGCGCGGGTAGCCGATCGAGCAAGCCATCGCGTCCGACGATTGAACGGCGAAGCGGTTGCCGTAGCAGGCTTGGTAAACAGACGCGTCCCCCAGCGTAACAGTCCGCGGCGTTGCGTGACGGATCACCATTCCGACGCGGAAGTCCTCAAAATAATTGCCGGTGGTTGATTTTGCGGTCGGGGGCATGCCTACTGCTCCTTCTTCGTGCCCACCGGCTCATCCTGAGCAGGGCGAGACACTCGGCTCCGATCGTGACCCTTGCGGCGTGGCATCGCTGGCGTCAACATGGCCGAGGGTCACGTCAGCTCCCACTCCGATGCCGTCTCATCGAAAGGCCGCCGCCGAACGGACTGATTTGTCCGGACGGGTTGGCGGCAGGCATCAAGCCGTGTAATCCTACCTTGTAACCCTTCCAAACCAGACCAGTCAGCGAAGCTCATCCAAGAGGCAACCACGCATGCGATACGAGTCACCGGATACCCTTGAGGCCGCAGCCAAGCTCCTTGCGTCGGAAAGCGGCGAAGCGCGCATTCTGGCAGGCGGAACGGACCTTCTCGTCCAGATTCGCGCTGAGGTCCTCAGCCCCGCTCTAGTCGTCGACATCAAGAAGGTCGCCGAGACGCGGGCCATCAAGGAAGAGGCGGGCGGCTTCCGCATCGGCGCTGCCGTCACTGGTGCCGAACTCAAAGAGCATTCTGCGCTCAAGAAGGTTTGGCCCGGACTCGTAGAGGCGGCCAACCTGATCGGCTCCACTCAAGTCCAGGGCCGTGCCTCACTGGGCGGCAATCTGTGCAATGGCTCGCCTGCCGCAGACAGCGTGCCGGCGATGATCGCGGCCGGTGCGATCGCCTCGATCGTGGGGCCCAATGGGCGTCGTGACCTCAAGGTCGAGGACATCATGCTCGCCCCGCGTAAGCTCGCCCTGCAGAAAGGCGAGATCATCGCCTCGTTCCTGTTGCCGAAGCGCGCGCCGCATTCGGGAGATGCCTATCTCCGCTTCATTCCACGCACGGAGATGGACATCGCTGTCGTCGGCTGCGGCGTCAGTCTGACGCTCGATGGCTCAGGTACCTGCACGGCAGCCCGGGTCGGCCTCGGCGCCGTCGCGGCACGTCCGTTGCTGGTCGAGGACGCGGCCAAGGCTCTTGTTGGAACGAAGGTCGATGATGCGGCCCTCGAGAAGATGGCTGCTGCAGCTCGCGCTGCCTGCAAACCAATCGACGACAAGCGCGGCACGATTGAATTCCGGACCGACGTGGCGGGCGTGCTCGCCAAGAGAACTGCACTGATCGCGCTCGAGCGCGCGAGGAAGGCCTAACGATGAAACACCACGTAACAACGACAGTTAACGGTGACGAGGTCGAGTTCCTGTGCGAAACCGAGCAGACCCTGCTCGACTGTCTCCGGGACGAACTTGAGCTCACGGGCACCAAGGAAGGTTGCGGCTCCGGCGACTGCGGAGCCTGCAGTGTTCTTCTAGACGGTCGCCTCGTCTGCTCCTGCCTCGTGCTCGGTGTCGAGACGAACGGCAAGAAGATCGAGACGATCGAGGGCATGGCAACGGGCGACAAGTTGCACCCGCTCCAGCGCAAGTTCCTCGAGCATGCGGCGCTGCAGTGCGGCATCTGCACGCCGGGCGTACTGGTCGCTGCCAAGTCGCTGCTCGAGAAGAATCCGAATCCGACGGAGACGGAGGTCCGCTACTGGCTTGCCGGCAATCTCTGCCGGTGCACCGGTTACGACAAGATCATCCGCGCCGTGATGGATGCCGCTGCCGAGATGCGAGGAGCCTGATCACATGCAGGAGCGAGTGAAGAGCCCCAAGTTCGATGTCGTCGGTACGCGCCCCGTGCGTCCCGATGGTGCCGACAAGGTGACCGGCCGCGCCAAATATGGTGCGGACCACAATGTTGCCGGCCAGTTGGTCGGCAAAGTGCTGAGGTCGCCCCATCCGCACGCCCGCATCAATTCGATCGACACTTCGGCAGCGCTGGCGATGACCGGCGTCAAGGCCGTGGTCACGCGTGACGACTTCAAGGATCAGTCCTCGGAATTCGTTCCTGCAGGCGAGATGCTCGTCAACTATCGCGACGTCGTGCGCAACGTCATGGCACGCGAGAAGGTCCTGTTCGAGGGCCATCCCGTTGCCGCGGTGGCCGCAACGAGCGAATCGGTCGCTCGTGCGGCTTTGCGAGCGATCAAGGTCGAGTACGAGATCCTTCCGCATGTGATCGATGTCGTCGAGGCCATGAAGCCGGACGCGCCGATCGTCGAGGACGGCATGATCACGGTCGGCGTCACTCCGCCGCCGACCAAGCCGTCCAACGTCGCAAAGCGCGTTGAGTTCGTCCTGGGTGACATCGAGAAGGGCTTCAAGGAGGCCGATCTCGTCATCGAGCGCGAGTTCAATACCAAGCCTGTGCACCAGGGCTACATCGAGCCTCATGCTTGCGTTGCCAGCGTATCCGAGGACGGCACGGCGGAGTTGTGGACGACGACCCAGGGCCACTGGATCGCACGTGCGCACTGCGCCCGCCTGCTCGGGTGGGACATGACCAAGTTGCGTGTCACGTCATCCGAGATTGGCGGCGGCTTCGGGGGCAAGACGGTCGTCTACCTCGAACCCTTAGCGCTGGCGCTCTCGGCAAAGACGCACCGGCCGGTCAAGATGGCGATGACGCGCGAGGAGGTTTTCAAGGCTTCCGGTCCGACCTCGGGTGCCAATGTCTGGGTGAAGATGGGCGTCAAGAAAGACGGCACCATCACCGCTGGTGAAGCCGTCCTGAAATATCAGGCCGGATGCTTCCAGGGGTCGCCCGTGCAACCGGGTTGCATGTGCGCATTCGCTCCCTACGACCTCGCTAACGTCAAGGTCGTCGGCTTCGATGTCCTCTCGAACCGGCCCAAGGTCGCTGCCTATCGCGCTCCTGGTGGTCCGATTTCCGAGTACGCCGTCGAAAGCGTGGTCGATGAGATCGCGGAAAAGCTCGGCATGTGCCCGATCGAACTGCGTCTCAAGAATGCCGCGAAGGAAGGCACGAAGGCTGCCTACGGCCCGAAGTTCGGTCCTGTCGGAATGGTCGAGTGCCTCGAGGCAGCCAAGGGCAGCCCGCACTGGAAGGCTCCGCTCGGCAAGAACCAGGGACGGGGCATCGCCGCCGGCTTCTGGTTCAACATCGGTGGCGAGACGACCGTCAATCTGCAACTCAACGAAGACGGGACGCTCACGCTCATGGCCGGTACGCCGGACATTGGCGGTTTGCGCGCCTCGCTCGCCATGATGGCGGCCGAGGAGTTGAAGATCCCGTACGAGAAGGTTCGGCCGATCATCGCCGACACCTCATCGCTCGGCTACAACTTCGTCACCGGAGGCAGCCGCTCGACGTTCTCGAGCGGTCTGGCGACGGTCGAGGCGGCCCGCTCGATCATCAAGCAGGCCTGTGGACGCGCCGCCAAACTTTGGGAGATCCCCGAGGATGCGGTCACCTGGGAGAGCGGTGAGATCAAGCCTGCCGGCGACAACGCCGGTAAGTTCAAGCCGATGACCCTTACCGACATCGCCAAGGTGGCGGGCAAGACTGGTGGCTCCATCGTCGGCGTCGGTGCCATCTCGGCACAGGGCGCAGCTCCGAGCTTCGGCGTGCACATCGCCGACAGCGAGGTCGATCCCGACACCGGAAAGCTGACCATCACCCGTTATACGGTGATCCAAGATGCCGGAATTGCGATCCACCCGGCCTATGTGGAAGGCCAATACCAAGGCGGTGCCGCGCAGGGCATCGGCTGGGCCCTTAACGAGGAGTACATCTACGGCGACGACGGCAAGCTCCAGAACGCCGGCTTCCTCGACTATCGCATTCCTGTCGCCTCGGACCTTCCGATGATCGAGACGATCATCGTCGAGGTGCCGAACCCACGCCACCCCTACGGCGTGCGCGGCATCGGCGAGACGGCGATCGTGCCGCCCATGGCGGCGATCAACGCCTCGGCGGCGCGGGCAACGGGCGTGCGCATGTTCGAGTTGCCGCTGTCGCCGCCCAAGGTGTTGAAGGCGATGAAGGCAGCGAAGAAGGCCTAAGTCTTCTCAAGATAGCTGCTCGACAAACACGGGCCGGTGCGGAATTCTGCACCGGCCTTTTTTGTGCGGCGCCAGGAGCTTCCTCATGGACACCCAAGCCTTCGAAGCAGGCCTCAAGGCCGATGGTTACAGCGAGATCGAAAGGAAGCGCTACGAGCCGCGCCCGGCCAACGGCGAGCACGGTCATCACTTCTCGGTGCGAGGTCTCATTCTGGATGGAGCCTTCGTCGTGACGAAGGAAGGCGTCGAGCGGACGTTTCGACCCGGCGAGATTTTCGAGGTTGGTGCCGACACGATGCATTTCGAAGCGGTCGGGCCAAATGGCGTTGAACTGATCGTGGGACGGAAATACTGACACACTGGTCCGTTGGATCAGTGCGGCAAGGGGAAGGAAGCACCGTGGCCCATGTCTCTTTGATGGGGAATCTGCGTCAGTACACCGGCGGCGTGACCGAACTCGACGTCGACGCGAGCAACATCCGCCAGCTGTTCAAGAAACTCGGCGAGCAATTTCCCGAACTCGCGCCGCACCTCGAGGAAGGCCTCGCGGTCGCGATCGATGGTCAGATCTACCAGGACACGCTGCTCGAGCCGATCGGAGCGGACAGTGACGTCCACATCCTACCGCAGATTGCCGGCGGATAGACCGCCGAGATCGGCCATACGCACCGCCCGGCGGGCCGGAATCAAAGCGCTTGTCATAAGCCTGCAGTGAAGCCGAGTTCTACTGGAGGGCCAGACTTAGCGCTCGCCAGGCTCAGCATGACCAGAAAGCCCCTAAAAGCAGCACCTCGCAATCGGCCGTTGCCCCGCAAGACCTCGGCTGCGAAGCCAAGCCCGGCTGCGCCTCGGCCCAGCCCTGCTGCGATCGAGGCCGAGATGGTCGACAGCTTCGACGAGGAGCTTGAGATGGAGCTCGACGACACGCGTCTCGACGAATTGCTAGGGCAGGGCCCTCTTCCGGAGGCCGAAGAGGGGACGCTCGACCGTCGGTTCTACTTCAAGGAGCTATTTCGCCTTCAGTCCGAACTCATCAAGCTCCAGGACTGGGTGCAGCACACTAAGTTAAAGGTCGTTGTCGTCTTCGAGGGGCGCGATGCTGCCGGCAAGGGCGGAGTCATCAAGCGCATCACGCAACGCCTCAACCCACGCGTCTGTCGCGTCGTTGCGCTGCCGGCACCCAATGACCGGGAGAGAACACAGTGGTACTTCCAGCGTTACGTGCCCCATCTACCGGCCGCCGGCGAAATCGTTCTGTTCGACCGGTCATGGTACAATCGGGCCGGCGTCGAGCGTGTCATGGGCTTTTGCAGCGAAGCGGACGTCGAGGAGTTCTTCCGCACGGTGCCACAGTGGGAGACGATGCTGGTCCGCTCCGGAATCGTCCTGATCAAGTACTGGTTCTCCATCACTGACCAAGAGCAGCATTTGCGCTTCACCATGCGCATCCGCGATCCCATGAAGCAGTGGAAGCTTTCGCCGATGGACCTCGAGTCGCGCCGTCGGTGGGAGTCCTACACCCGTGCCAAAGAGGAGATGCTTGAGCGCACCAATATTCCCGAGGCGCGCTGGTGGATCGTCGAAGGCGTCGACAAGAAGCGTGCTCGGCTGAACTGCATTGCCCACCTTCTGGAGCAGATCCCGTATCAGGAGGTGCAGCATTCACCCATCGCACTACCCGATCGGACCCGCAGCCCCGACTACGCCCGCAAGGAACTGCCGACCGACCTCTACGTGCCCGCACGCTACTGAGCGAAGAGGCCTGCCCTTCCGATCCCAGGGCCGATCGGTACTGCGAAGACCTCGCTCGGCCGGACAGGGCTCGACGAGGGCATGCGCGTCTCATTTGAGACCGAGCCCGACAAGCATGAGGAAGGACCGAAAGCCATCAATCTGCAGGGCGAAGGCTGACCCAGAAGGATCGGTTACACTCTCGCGAGCGCCGACCGCGGTGTCAGCGTTGGAGGAAGGCACGTAGCGTCTCTACGAATACCAACAGTGCCGCCCCACCGGCGGCACCACCCAAAATTTGTACGGCGATGAAGCCGAGGTCTCCCGCAGCGAGAGCGGCACCCCCCATTGCACGCTCGATCACTTGGCTCCCGATCAAGCCGCCCATCGAGCCGGACAGGATCGTCGCGTAGAGGCCGCTTGTCTGGCGGCGCACTCTCGTTTCCGCCTGATGCGCTCCTACCGCGCCGCTCGCGAACGCAACGACGAGGCCGACGATGTCCATTGACCAAACCCCTTCGACGACGTGATCGCGAACCGGACCGTTCACAGTCGTGCCCTTTTTGCGACAGCACCCCAATATCCCCCTGCCTATGGCACACATCTTGAGAAAAAGTTCATCTTCTGGGCTAAGGATGCTGCTCGAGACAGCGTCCGAGGGGACAGATCGATGATCCGTGCAGTCATCATCGCAGTGGCGGGGGCCATTGCTGCATTTGCAGTCACATCGATCGACGTTTCGATCGCTGGCGAGAGGGCCTCAGCATCGGGCCACAAAAAGGGTCCAGAGGTGCGCGGCTACGTCGCTCGGCGGGGCGGTTACTCATACTCCTATGGCGACACCATCAATACATACGGCGACAGCAGGTCGCTCTATGGTGCGACACAGTCATTTCGTGATCCGATGCTGGACCGGCAGACCAATGCCGGCCCGTTCGACCACGGCTTCTTTTTCGAATCCGGCGTTGCACCCCGAGGCGGCAACTCCCCTTACATGAACTGAGGCCTTCGCCGCGTCGAGGCAACGAGTCGATACACCTCGAGCGCCGCAAAACCCGGACGCCGGCTCTGGCGGAAGCGCAGCGAAGCTTGCCTCCCCCTTCGCGACAATTGGGCCACGGTCAATGCTGTTCGCGAGTGGCCGACACTATTGATCTGGTGATGGCGGGCTAGAGCCATTATAGCGTGGTTAATGCGCGGCTGCCTCCGACGTAGCTGTGCAGAACTCGTTCACGCACCCGGGGGAATTTCGACATGTCTCGTTCGAGATCGTCGCTTGCGCTGTCTTCATTGGCCGTCGCAGTACTCATCTGCGCGAGCACTTCCATCGCAAGCGCCAAGTGCACCCGCCTTGCATTCTCGGTGAATGACTACGGCAAGGAAGGGCCGACCAAGGACGCCAAGGCCTTGCTCGACAAGTACATTGCAAATTGGACCGCGCAACGCGGTATCAAACGCTATACGACCGGCAAGAAAGACGTGAAGTGTGAGTTGTTTCTCGACTTCGGCTTTTTTGACGAGCACACCTGTAAGGCTTCCGCAACGGTATGCTGGAACAGCGGCGCGACACCCGCCAAAGGCCGTGAAACGCCGTCCTCCACTCCCAAGTCGGCGATCTCGCCCAAAGCCGAACCCGTCAGATCGGAGCCGGCTGAAACGCCAAGTTCGCAGCCAGGAAGCAAGCCCAAGGCTGCATGAGTGTAAGCCGGCTGAATGGGCGACTAGGCGCGTGCTCTCAAGAAGCTTGCGACCGCTGACGCTGCGGTCGCGAGATTTCCTTTGCGGGTAAAGCCTGAGCTACCCCGCGGACCGAAGTCGTGGTCGCCATCGCCGATCCAGTTCAGCTCGATGGCTTTCGACAACGCGTACGTTTCCACCTCAGTCCGACTCCCGAAGGGGTCCCGTTCGCCTTGCACGACAAGAGCTGGACAGGACAAGCCTTCCAGATGAGCCGTTCGCGTCTTCTCGGGCATCCCCGGCGGATGGAAAGGATAGCCGAGGCATACGAGCCCGGCGATCTTGCCAGCGGCAAACAGATCCTCGGCGACCAGGCTCGCCACGCGCCCCCCCATCGACTTTCCGCCCACAGCGAGACGCCCCGCAAGACCGGCCGCATGTATTGCCTCTACGGCCACTGCAAACTCGGAACCGAGCGATTCGGCCTTCGGCGCCGGCTTCTTCTTGCCGGTGTATCGCCTCGCCGCCATGTAGCCGAATTCGAACCGCACGACCCGAACTCCATGTTGGACGATGAGATCCGTGATCTGGGATAGGAATGCGGTTTCCATTCCCGCCCCGGCACCATGGGCGAGGAGCAGGGTCCATGCCGCATCGGCCGGACCGGATTCCAAGAGTTCGGGCATCAGTTGAACCTGTGAATGATGAGTGCCACGACTCCGGCAACCCTACTGCGGCCTTCGACTACCATGCATCGACCATGGGCCGCTTCTTGCCGTCCCGCGGCGCTGACGGTCTGATCGAGGCCAGGAGCGACACGATCCAGTGACGCGTCTCCGCTGGATCAATCGTGTCGTCGATGCCGAACGTCGTCGACCGCTCGAGCGCTTTTCCCTCTCTGTAGAACCGGGCGACGAGACTTTCAAAGCGCTCACGCCGGGCATCGGGATCCTCGATGGCCGCTAGCTCCTGCCGGTAACCGAGCTTCACCTGCCCCTCAATGCCCATCGGTGCGAATTCACCCGTCGGCCAGGCCACGGTGAAGTACGGCGCCCGGAAGTTGCCGCCGGCCATTGCCACAGCGCCCAGACCGTAAGCCTTGCGCAAGATGATCGTGAAGTAGGGCACCGTTGCGTTCGAGGCTGTCAGGAACATTCGCGCGGCATGGCGTACGAGCGCGGTCTTCTCGATCTCTGGCCCGACCATGATCCCAGGAGTATCGCAAAGATGCACAACTGGAATATCGAATGCGTCGCAGAGTTGTATGAAACGCGCGCCTTTGTCCGAACCGTCACTGTCGATGGCACCGCCGAGATGCGCCGGATTGTTGGCGACGATCCCCACGGCACGCCCCTCGATGCGGATCAGTGACGTCACCATCGTGCGTCCGAAGTCACGCCTTAACTCAAGGACGGAACCGTCGTCGGCCAGCGTTTCTATCACCTTGCGTATATCGTAGACGCGAACCCGGTTCTCCGGCACGAGCGTACGCATGCGACGTTGGTCGGGCGCGGTCCAGTTCGCCAAGCGACCCTGGAAATAAGAGAGATAGCGCTTGGCCACGGCAACGCCTTCGGCCTCATCGGCGACCGCAATGTCGATCACGCCGCTCACCCGCTGAACTTTAGAGGGCCCGATCTCCTCAGGCCTAAATACCCCGAGGCCGCCTCCCTCGATCATCGCCGGACCACCCATGCCGATGTTGGCATCGGCCGTCGCAATGATGACGTCGCAGCAGCCCAGGAGCGACGCGTTGCCAGCAAAACAGCGCCCCGACACGATCGCGACCATCGGCACAAGCCCCGATAGCTGGCCGAAGTGATGGAAGGTGTTGAACCCTATGAAGCCGCCGTAGTCATCGTCTCCCGGCCGCCCACCGCCACCTTCGGCAAAGAGCACGAGCGGCATTCGCCCCTGCTCCGCGATGTCGATGATGCGATCCGTCTTCCAGTGATTGTGCACGCCTTGAGTGCCTGCGAAGACCGTGTAGTCATAGGCCATCACTGCGGCCCGGGCAGCCGGGTCCTCGAAGAGGTCGCCATTGATCCGGCCAACACCAGTGACCAACCCGTCCGCAGGGCTGCGCGTCAACAGATCCTCCAACCCGCGCCGGCGTCGCTGCGCTGCCACCACAAGCGGTCCGTATTCGACGAAGGTTCCAGGATCGACCAAGTCGTCCACGTTCTCGCGAACAGTGCGTTGCTTGGTCTTACGGCGCCGCGCGACTGCGTCTGGCCGTTTCTCATCACGCGTCAAGGCACGGCGATCGAGCACTTCGGCAAGATCCGGACGTATGCCGTCGAGATCTACGTCCTCAGCTTTCGTGGCCGTGTCGGCGATGCCCTCAGTCGGTTCCAAAGCGAGCAGCAGTTGGCCCTCCCACAGCGTATCGCCCGCAACGACATGCACGGTCCGAACCGTGCCTGCCGCCTCGGCCGTGACGACATGCTCCATCTTCATGGCTTCCATGACGACGAGTTGAGCGCCGCGCGCCACCTCCGTGCCTTCGCCTACGGCTACGGACACGATCGTGCCCTGAAGAGGTGCTCGAACCGCGAGCATGCCATCAGCCGGTTGCTCGCCTACTCCGATTGGCGCGGAGCTGTCGTGGCGATCGGCTTGCCCGTAGGCAAGCACCGCCAAGGGGTCCCTTGAATCGACCTTGGCCCCTGCCCTAGCCGTCTGACTTCCATCGGCAGCGGCCTCCGTCGTCGGCGCAAAATAGAGGTGCGGGTGATGCTCGCGGGCCTGTTGCGCGAGTTTCACCGCATGCGTCTCGACGAAGTCAGTGTCGGCCCGTCCAGCGATCACAGCAGCGTCGGTCAGAAGCGCCTGAAGGAGCGGGATGTTGGTAGGGGCGCCCGCAACGTGCATCTCGCACAGCGCGCGATAGCCCTTGGTCAACGCGTGATCGAGGCGGCCCGATCCAACGTGCACGATCAGCTTCGCCAGCAAGGGATCGTAGGCGGGGCTCGTGCGATAGCCGACATAGCCGTTGCTATCGACACGAACGCCACGCCCCGACGGGACCTCGAAGGCCGTCAAGGTTCCTCCGCCGGGCTTCACGGACCCATCCGCCGCAATGCTCTCGGTATTGATCCTGGTCTGCAGTGCCATGCCGCGCGGCTTGGGTACCCGATCCGCTGTCAGGCCGAGTTCATCGAGAGTCGCGCCGCCAGCGAGCCTCAGTTGGAGTTCGACCAAATTCAGTCCCGTCACCTCCTCGGTGACCGTGTGCTCCACCTGAAGCCTGGGATTGGCCTCGATGAAGAAATACTCGCCCGTCTCGGCATCAACGAGAAACTCGACGGTCCCGAGATTGCGATACTTGACCGCTCGAGCGAGCCGTAACGCAGCCTCGATCAGTCGATCGCGAAGGCCAGCCGAAAGATTTGGCGCGGGTGCAATTTCGACGATCTTCTGACGCCGCCGTTGCAGAGAGCAGTCGCGCTCCCAGAGATGGGAAACGTCCTTTCCGTCGCCGAGCACCTGCACCTCGATGTGGCGCGCCCGCCGAATGAGCCGTTCGACATAGAGGTCGCCATTGCCGAAGCCCGATTGCGCTTCCGACCTGCACCGGATGAATGCTTCTTCGAGCTCTCTTTCCGTCGTTACCGGCCGCATCCCGCGTCCGCCGCCTCCCGCGACGGCCTTCACCATGACGGCGCCTCCGGGGCCAAGACTGGCGAGAAAACTCCGCGCCGCCTCTAGTGTCGTCGGCGCTGCCGTGCCGGGGAGGATCGGTACATCCATTGCAGCGGCAAGCGCCCGGGCTGCATGCTTGTCCCCGAACCGTGCCAGCGTCTCGGCGCTCGGCCCGACAAAGACAATGCCTTCCTCAGCACAGCGGCGCGCGAATTGTTCGTTTTCAGAAAGAAAGCCATAACCGGGATGGATGGCCGCGGAGTCCGTTTCAAGTGCGGCGACCAATATGGCCTCGGCATCCAGATAGGCGGAAACGCCTCGCCCCGGCAGCTGTCGCGCCTCATCAGACTTCCGCGTATGCAAGCTCGCTGCGTCGTCGGCTGGATAGACAGCTACCGTTCGAATTCCGAGCTCGGCGGCGGCTCGGAAGATGCGCGTGGCAATCTCGCCCCGGTTTGCGACGAGCAGCTTCCCCTTGATCATGGCGATAGAATTTCCCTGGCTGTGTCGAGTTCTCCCCGCCGAGGGTAGCCATACCCTGCGTCGCCGCCTAGCGGCCTCTGCGGCCGCTTGAGATCGCAAGTGCTCTCACCTGTCCTCCCCTCGAAAATGGGGGGCTTATCTCCCGCGTCCACGCCCATATCGCACGGACGTGCCGAAGGTGCGCCCACCACGCTAGTGTCGTCGGGCTCGTCGTCGACCGTGCTCGCATCGGGGCCTGCGTCCTTCACGCACCGGGCAAGTTCATCGTGGCGCGCCGCCTCGCTTACTGGCCACATCAGTCGCTTTATCAACTCTCGAACACACCGCCGCCGGGAGCAAATGTTTCCATGTTTCGGCCGGCAGCGGGAATCGCGCTGCTGTCTCTGAGGGACGGCCGGCGGAGATTGAAGGCGATCGGCACGATCGAAGGGCGAGCGTTCGCTGGAGATTGCATCGTCGATGCAGACGAGATCACGTTTTGACTTTGCAGTGACGCAGCGGCCGCCGGTCAGACACTGAGCCGGCGGCGGCCGTCAGGCATTTGCTATCAGAGCCTGCTCCAGATCGGCAATGAGGTCAGCGGGGGCCTCGAGGCCAACTGAGAGACGCAGCAGGTCGGGGGGGCAGGGCGTACCTGGACCTTCGACCGACGCGCGGTGCTCGACCAGGCTTTCAACACCACCCAGCGAGGTGGCCCGCTTCCAGATCTTGAGGTTAGCGGCTGTGCGAATGGCAGCGGCCTCGCCACCCTTCACGCGAACGGAGAGCATCCCGGAAAAGCCGCCCATCATCTGGCGCGAGGCGATGGCATGCCCCGGATCGCCCGCAAGGCCCGGATAAAGCACTGCCTCGATACGAGGGTGGCCTGCGAAATGCCGCGCAATCTCGAGCGCCGAGGCCGACTGATGACGCACGCGAAGATGCAGTGTTCGCATGCCGCGTAGCAGCAGAGACGCCTCCATCGGTCCAATGATCGCGCCGAGCATGCCGCGGTTCCGAGCCGCTCGCTCGGCGTAGGCGTCGGCGCGAGCGAAGACCAGGGCACCGGCCAGTACGTCGGAGTGGCCATTCAAGTATTTCGTGGCCGAGTGCATGACGACGTCGGCGCCCAGCGCAATGGGCTGCGTCAGAACCGGGGTGGCGACCGTCGAGTCCACCGCCAGGACAGCCCCGGCCTTGTGTGCGATGTCGGCTGCGCCACGGATGTCCGTAACGCCCCACGTGGGGTTCGCGGGCGTTTCGACCCATATCATCCGTGTCGAACCGGGCTCTATGGCTTGCGCCGTGGCGTCGAGGCTGGTCCCATCAACGAACGTCGAACGGATACCGAGCGATGGGGCGTCCTCGACCAGCCACTTTTTGAGTCCCCAATACATGACCGTGGGCGCCACGACGTGGGTAGGCCGCTCGAGCGCCAGAAAAGCCGACGTGGCCGCCGCCATGCCGGAGCCGTAAATCAGTGTCCGCGCGCCGCCCTCGAGAGCGCCTAGGACATCCTCGACCTGCCGCGTCAGAGGATTATCCGGTCGCGAGTAAGCGAAACCCTTGGAGTACTGGTTGTCGGGATCACGCTCGTATGTGGTTGCGAGATGGATCGGTGGAATGATCGCGCCCGTCGCAGCATCGATGGCGCCACCGGCCTGGGCGACGATGGTTTCCGGCGCGTGGGGCTTGTGCATTGGGATCTCTCTCGTTGCTTGCGCGATCGCGCCTCTCCTCGAGAGAGCGCGCAACCACGGTTGACGAGGTCTGCATGCGCCACAAAAAAAGGACCCGCAAGAGCTGCGCTCCAGCGGGTCAGTTGCCATGCCTTGCCAAAAAACAGGGAGGTGAGAGGAAACGTCTCCTTTCGTGCAGAGGATGGGGATCAGGGGAAACCCCGCGTCAGAACGCTGACCCGAGTTACTTCGGCGGCGCTTCCTGGGGTGCCGGCTGCTGCTCGGGCAGCGGCGCAGGTTCGATCGGCGCGGCGGCCGGAGCCTCGGCGGCGGGGGCAACAGTGACCGGAACCTGCACAACGGTTTGGGCGGGGCGATGGAAGGTCGTCCGATGACCGTAGCCTGCGCCGGGAGGGCACCATTGAGCGCTGGCCGCAGTGGAGAGAAGGCCAAGGGCGAGTAGAGTTCCGAATATCGTCTTCATGGGATTGTTCCTGCAGGTCGTCGTCCTGGGACGGGGTGTTTCGTCTTTGGCGGCGGGTCTCGCCGTCCGATGCTTCAGTTCTAAACGACGTTCCTTCAAAAGTAAATATGGAACGGTTCGGATCGTTTTCAATAAACTGTGATCGTGTGCTCAGAGCTGATGAGCGGATCCTCGGAACGCATCGCGCCGCTGCGAACCTCTCCCCGCGGCCCCCGGTACATCCTTGCCGTCAACAGCTACCCAATGAGACGATCCGTGGCCGCTGGCCGTGCGAGGTGGTTTTGCAGTTGTTAGGAGTGGTGATGGCGCTGGCGACAAGACCCGGTAGCCTGCTCGCAAAGACGATACGTCTGATCGCAGCTTTTGCTTTGCTTCTCGTCAGTTTCGCGCTTGTCGCTTGGCTTGCGTTCCGACCGGTAACGCCGGATGCGTTCTACGGTTTTGCGTTATCGCCGGAGCAGAGTTCCGGCGCGCTTCTCCGATATGAGCCCTACACGTTGTCGATCCCGATCGGCGGACAGGGGTGGCGCATCCTTTACGTCACCTCGAGTGGCGGAAAGCAGATGCTGGCAAGCGCAATCGTTGTGTTGCCGACGCGGGGCGGGGACGAACGACCCGTTATCGCCTGGGCGCACGGTACGACGGGAATTGTCTCGGGGTGCGCGCCGTCCGTCCTTGGCCGCCCTTTCGAGCACGTGCCGAACATGGAAGCGATACTGCGCCAGGGCTGGGCATTTGTGGGCACAGATTATCCAGGACTTGGCACGGACGGCGGACACCCCTACCTCGTGGGTGAAGATGCTGCACGCGCCGTGCTCGATGCGGTGCGAGCCGCCCGGCGGTTGAAAGACGCCCATCTCGGCGATCGCGTCGTGGTCTGGGGCTTTTCGCAGGGGGGCCACTCAGCCCTCTGGACCGGAATGCGGGCGGCGGCAATAGCTCCAGAACTGAAGGTATTAGGGGTTGCCGCCATGGCGCCCGTAAGCGACCTGAATGAACTGGTGCAAGCATCCAAGGGCAGCATCTTCGGCAAAATCATCTCATCGTACATTCTGACAGCTTACGCTCGGGCGTATCCGGACGTGAGGCTCGAAGACTACGCAAGCCCCACATCGCGTCTCGTCGCACACCAGATTGCAAGTCGTTGTATCGGCGGTTACCAGACGCGGCTTGCCGTTCTGGCAAGCAAGCTGCTTCCGAGGGACGGTCTGTTCTCGAAGGACCCGGGATCGGGCGCACTGGGGATCCGGCTTGATCAAAACACCCCCTCGGGCAACGTACCGGTGCCGTTACTCATTGCGCAGGGCGAGGCCGACGATCTGATACTGCCGGGACTGCAACAGCGCTTTGTTCAGGAACGTTGCTCTCAAGGTCAGCACATCGACTACCGGACGTATCCGGATCGTGATCACGTCTCGTTGGTTTCTCCCGCTTCACCGCTCGCGGCCGAACTCATCGAATGGACACGCGACAGGCTCGGCGGGAAGGCCGCAAGAAACACGTGCCCATCATGAGCTGGTGTGCGACTTTTGATCCGATTCACGGTACGGTGCGTTGCGTATCTAGAGATGCTCGCCAGGACCGCACAAAGTCGCCATGAACCAGCCGCAAGCCCCCGCCGCAAGACCGCCAGGCCGCCCGCGCAGCGACGCCACGCGGCAAGCCATTCTCGATGCCTCCGCGCATCTCCTCGAAACCGAGAGCTACGACAAGATCTCGATCGAGCGTATCGCGTCGGAGGCCAAAGTCGGCAAACAGTCCATTTATCGCTGGTGGGGTGGCAAGGCCGACGTCGTGCTCGCGGCCTATACCGAGCGCGTTCTGCCGCGCCTTCCGCCCCGACAGCCGACCGATGATGCTTTCGGCGATCTCGAGGACTTCCTCCGGCAGTTGTTCGCGAGCGTGGCTACGCCTCTGGTCCGGCGCACCATGCAAGGACTGCTTGCAGAAGCGCAGCTCGATCCGGAATTCCGGCTGAAGTTCTACGGGGTCTTCGTTGCTTCACGACGTACGCTGTTCAAGCAGGTGCTCCGGCGCGGTGTTGCCCAGGGGCAGTTCCGGGACGACCTCGACATAGAGACGACGATCGACCTGCTGAACGGTGCCTTCTGGTACCGGTTGCTGTCGGGCGGCGAGGAAGATCTCGACGACGCGTTCGCAACGAGCCTCGTCCGCACCATGCGACCGGCGATTGCCGCCGCGAGGCAGAGAGCCAAAGCGTAGGGGCGGGCGGAACTTTCCTTGGCCGGGTGACGCCAGCCCGCAACGTCGCTCGCACTATCCGGATGCCACGCGGCTGCCGCAATGATGTCATTCGACTGCCACGCCGCTCGCGATACTTGGACGGAAGGTGATTCGCTGCGTTCGATGATGCGGATTGCCAACGGTGGCATGTCTCGGGTCTTGGCAACAGAGGCCTGTTAACTCTAAATTAACTTTGTTGATTCGAGATGCGAGCGCCCTGCCTGGGGGAATCTGCTGTAGCGCGTTCGGACATCCTGGGGACCATGAAGAACCGACTTACCGGCATCGCCGTTGGGCTTAGCTTGGCCATACTCGTCGCGGGCTGCGCGGGCGCACCGGAACTCTTGCCGGCTGCTCGTCCGCTGTCCAAGGACGCTATGATGCTCCTCGGCAAGAAGGGCATGAAGCCAGAAGCGCCGCTTTTCGTCAGGATTTTCAAGGAAGAATCCGAACTCGAGATTTGGAAGCTGCGCGACGACGGGCATTTCCATCACTTCAAGACCTATCCTATCTGCACCTGGTCAGGCGATCTCGGGCCGAAGCTCGCACAGGGCGACAAGCAGGCACCCGAGGGCTTCTACACGATCCAAAAGAGCCAGATGAACCCGAACTCCAGCTTTCATCTGGCGTTCAATCTGGGCTTTCCCAATACTTATGATCGGGCCCATGGGCGCACCGGAAGCGCGTTGATGGTGCACGGCAAGTGCAAGTCGGCGGGCTGCTATGCGATGACAGACGCCTTGATCGAAGAGATCTATGCGCTGGCGCGGGAGACCTTCGATGCGGGCCATGCATCGTTCCAGGTGCATGCCTTTCCGTTTCGCATGACGGATGCGAACATGGCGCGGCACCGAGGCTCCAAGTGGATGGATTTCTGGAAGACATTGAAGGAAGGGCACGATCACTTCGAGATTACGCGACAACCGCCACCGGTGGTCGTGTGCGGCAAGCGATATCACGTCAACGCGCGGCCATTGCAGAACGTCTCAATGCGCATCGATCCCGCCGGCGCCTGTCCGAGCCTCGAAAAGCCGCCGCTGACGCCGTTCGTGCCGTCGGGAGACCGGCAAACGGCGGACGCGCACGTCGTTGCACCTGGCCCCAAACTACGGGCGTTTGCGTCTGCTCCGGGAGCCAGCGGCTCGGCCACCGCTACGCTCCAGGGCTTGACCAACGGGTCACTCGGATCGCCCCGCGTGATGACGGGTAGCGCTGGACTGGGCTTCACGGGACCCAACAATTAGCCGCGGCCGGGTATTGACCTGTGGCTTGGCTGCCGCAGGGTCTTGCTGCCCTCAAATCAGCAGGTTAGGACTGCCAGAATAGGCGGTAACCAAACTATCGCAGGTGACCGCGTGCGGGACATGCCGGAAGGCATGGCGCCAGCATCGAGAGTGCGGGTGGGCATGCGATTAGCCTTGAGCAAGTCTGGAGCTATCGCTTGTGTCGCAATTTCGGCACTGGCGTTGGGCGTTGCAACGACAGCATCCGCACTCGACATCGAATTGATTGACGTTGCGCCCGATCGCGTGGAGCGGCAACGGCACTTCGCGCGCGGTGAGCTACCCTTGGCGGCTACGCCACGGCTCGATCAACTCGACGAGCGTCTCAAATCTCTGGATCTCGCATCGGGCCGCGCCATCTACATCCGCATCTTCAAAGCGGAGTCGGAACTCGAATTGTGGATGCAAAACAGCGGAGGCACGTTCACTCGGCTCGCGACCTACCCAATCTGTCATTGGACGGGCAGTCTCGGACCCAAGCTCAAGGAAGGCGACAAGCAAAGCCCGGAAGGCTTCTACACCGTCGGGACACCTCAGACCCGCCTGGTCGGGCGGTGGCGACGCGCGTTCAACCTCGGTTTTCCGAACCACCACGACCAACTCCTGAACCGAACGGGCTCCTACATTCTCATCCATGGCGGCTGCTCGTCGGTCGGCTGCTTCGCCATGACGGACGAGGTGCAAGAAGAGATCTATGGCCTTGCCCGGGCCGCACTCTCGAAAGGGCAGGATAGATTTCAGGTTCACGTCTTCCCATTCCGAATGACACCAGAAAATCTCCAGCGTCATGCCGAGCACGAATGGGCGCACACGTGGAACGACCTGAAACCTGCCTATGACAGCTTCGAGCGGACGCGCGTGCCACCGCGGATCGCTCTCTGCGGCGTGCGCTACAAGGTCGCCGACGGTCTTCCCGGAGAGACCGGCAGCGATGAGCGGCGACTGCCATTGCTGCGTCAAGCCTCGGCAGATGCACGCGCCATCGATCCTCATGCGGTGATCGATGCAAACGGCAATTGGGTCGCGCCGCCGTGTGAATTCGAGGACGAAGCCAAAAGGCGCGAGTTCTACGCCGGCTCGGAGATCGCCGTGGCGGGCACACCTGTTGCGGCGCCGATCGTATCCACGCCGACCCCATCAGCATCGACCATCACGCTGAACACACCGACGACTGAGGCGCCTGAGTCGGCGAAAAGGTCGCTTGCGGCGCGGGGTTTGACACGCGAAGCCGCAGCGTCCGACGTTGAAAGCACGAGTGGCTCGCGGGTCAGACGGATTCAACAGAGCGCGAAACCAACGCGTCGCGAGTCCGGTCCTGCGCAACGCGATGCGGCACCATCGGTCGACGGCTTCGGCAGTGCCACGTTCCGTGCTAGTCAGCGGCTCACCGCGACCGGAGGCTGAGTCCAATCGGCTGCCCATGCATCGCGCACGCGTCGGTCAGCCTCGAGGCCCCCATGTCCAAACCTATTCTGCTGGTGGTTGCCGCGGCGCTCGTTGATGTCGATGGCCGAGTGCTGATCGCTCAGCGGCCGGAGGGGCGGAGCATGGCTGGGCTCTGGGAGTTTCCAGGCGGCAAGGTCGGACCCGAAGAAAGCCCAGAGGATGCTCTCGTGCGCGAGCTTCGCGAAGAACTCGCGATCGAGGTTTGCGACACGTGCCTTGCACCTTTCACTTTCGCCAGCCACTCGTACGAGACGTTCCATTTGCTGATGCCGCTTTATCTCTGCCGCCGTTGGGAGGGAGAGATCCGGCCGCAGGAGGGGCAGAACGTCAAATGGGTCCGCGCCGCGCGGCTGCAGGACTACCCGATGCCCCCAGCAGATCTGCCTCTGATCCCAATGCTGTTCGATCTTTTGGGATAAGCGGCAGCGCTGAAGGCCCCTGCTCGACGTGTGCGAACTACGCCTACGTTGCCCCGACTTCAGTATCTCGGACGCTACCGATGCGAACCGGCTATGCGTGGCAATATGTCCGGACAGCCGTCTGTTTGCCGTGGGCGGTCGTTGCTAAGCTCGTTGCGCCAAAACATGCGAGAGCGCGGAATACGTCGCGCGGGGAGGTCCAATGAACGACGCTTACCAGTCGCTGGCGCAGCCGCAGGCCGCGGACCTTGCACGGGCCACGGCCGCTCGTTGGCTCGGTGCGTTCGAGACGGCGCTCGCGACACGGGACCCCGCGCGGATCGCCGCACTGTTTCACCCGGACAGCCACTGGCGGGATATCCTGGCATTCACTTGGCATTACACGCCGGTCGAAGGGCATACGGCCATCGCCGAAAGGCTTGCCACTGAGCAAGGACGGACCGCTGCCCACGGCTTTCATATCCCACCCCGCCGCCGGGCACCGCAGCGGATCACGCGCGTGGGCATCGATTGCATCGAGGCCATCTTCGAGTTCGAAACGGCGGTCGGAAGGGGTGCTGGACTTTTCCGGCTTTCGCCCGTCGGCGAGGGCGAGGAGACCAAGGCTTGGCACATCTCGACCACACTCGAGGAACTCAGAGGCCACGAGGAGAAGATCGGCGCCAACCGGCCAACGGGCGCAGCCTATTCGCGCAACTTCGGCGGCGACAATTGGGAGGACGTCCGGAGCAAGGCACGCAGCTACGAAGGCCGCGAGCCGGAGGTCCTGGTCATCGGCGGCGCCCAGGCGGGGCTTTGCATCGCTGCACGGCTCAATCAATTGGGCGTCGATACACTGGTCGTCGAGAAATGGCCTCGCATCGGCGACAGCTGGAGGAAGCGGTACCACTCGCTTGCCCTGCACAACTCGACCCACGTCAACCACCTGCCGTACATGGAGTTTCCGCCCACCTATCCGACCTACATTCCCAAAGACATGCTCGGGAACTGGTTCGAGATCTATGCAGAAGCCATGGAGATCAACTGCTGGACCAATACGGAATTCGTCAGCGGCGAATGGGACGACGCGGCGAAACGTTGGTCTGCGCGAGTGCGAAAGGCGGATGGATTCGAGCGGATATTGAGACCCCGCCACCTCGTGTTTGCCAATGGCGTCAGCAGCTATCCCTTCATTCCAGATGTTCCCGGGCTCGACGCCTTCCGGGGGGAGGTCGTGCACTCGGAGGGCTTCACCAGCGGTGCGAAGTGGCGAGGCAAGGCCGCTCTCATTCTCGGCACCGGCAGCAGCGCCAACGATATCGCGCAAGATCTTCACAGCCACGATGTCAAGACAACGATCGTGCAACGGGGCTCGACCACCGTGGTGTCGATCAACCCGAGCGCGCGCCTCAACGAGGCAGTGTGGGACGAAGACGGGCTATACGAAGACTGCGATCTCGTCGCGGCGTCGCCAACGCCGTCCCTGACCATCGAAGCCTACAAGATGGGCGCTCAGCGCATGCTGGAGCTCGACAGGGGCATGATCGAGGGATTGCAGAAAATCGGCTTCAAATACGACATGGGGGAGGATGGCACCGGGCACCAAATGAAGTACTTCCGGCGAGGCGGTGGTTATAATCTCGATGCCGGAAGCTCAGCCCTCATGATCAAAGGCGAGATCGGGCTGTTGCAGTACGACCGGATCGAGACCTTCGTTGAGGCGGGCGTACGCCTGACGGATGGCACGATGGTTCCGGTGGACGTGCTGATCCTGGCGACCGGCTACTATCCGCAGGTCGAACTGGTCCGCCGCTCGCTCGGCGAAGATCTCGTTAAACGCATCGGGCCAGTGTGGGGCATCGGCAAGGACGGCGAATTAAGCAACATGTTCAAGCGCACACCACAGCAGGGCCTCTGGTTCATCGCTGGCGGCCTGCCGCACTGCCGCATCAACTCCAAGTATCTGGCAATACAGATCAAGGCGATGGAGCTTGGCATGCTCGCCCCCCTCTAATGGGAAGGCGCACGCGATCGGCAGCCCCTGCGTTAACCTTTCATCCCCTTGCCTCGCACCCTGTGGCTCGCCTATAAGACGCCCGTGAGCCGCCCGGCGGGGCATGCCGTGGCGGCTCTTAATGCTTTAATGACCCACAATGGGCCTCGCCGCTCTCCCGATCAGGGGTAGCGCAGAGCCGTCTCGCACCGCGAGGCGGCAAAGGGCCTACCAGAAAGGACGAAGCAAAATGCCCAAGATGAAGACCAAGAGCAGCGCCAAAAAGCGCTTCAAGGTGACCGGCACGGGCAAAATCCTGGCGCAGGCGGCCGGAAAGCGGCACGGCATGATCAAGCGGTCGGCGAAGTTCGTGCGCAATGCGCGCGGAACGATGACGCTGAACGACAGCGACGCCAAGATCGTCAAGAAGTACATGCCGTACGTCAGGTGATTTGCAGGCCGTAAACCGGTGCAACCGTGAAATCGTGAGTTAGGTTTCGCGCGTTCTCGGATCGTTCGGCCAGCCTCATCCGACCACCGTTCCACTACGATCATCACGGAGCTGCCATCATGGCGCGCGTCAAGCGGGGCGTTACAGCCCATGCGAAGCACAAGAAAGTCATCAAGCTCGCCAAGGGCTATTACGGCCGGCGCAAGAATACGATCCGGATTGCCAAGCAGGCAGTCGAGAAGGCGATGCAGTACGCCTACCGCGACCGTAAGGTCCGGAAGCGGAACTTCCGCTCGCTGTGGATCCAGCGGATCAACGCCGCCGTGCGCGAACATGGGCTCACCTACGGCCGATTTATCCACGGTCTCTCGGTCGCCGGGATCGAGATCGACCGCAAGGTGCTGGCCGATCTGGCGGTGAAAGATGCCAGCGGCTTCAAGGCGCTCGTCGATCAGGCGCAGGCTGCCGCAAAGGCCGCCTGAATACGTCCACTCGATTACGGTTGGCCGAGCCGAAAGGAGCACGCTCCTTTCGGCCTTCGGCATTTGCAGAGAGGTTCAGCATGTCCGGGACGGAACTGAGCGCCATCGAAAGCGAGCTGGTCACCGATATTTCGGCCGCGTCCGATCTGGCGGCGATCGAAGCGGTGCGCATCTCGGCGCTCGGACGCAAAGGGCGGGTTCCGGAGCTGATGAGCCGGCTCGGCAAAATGCCGGCGGAAGAAAGGAAGAGCTTCGGGGCTGCGGTCAATCAACTCCGCGACCGGGTGACGGCGGCACTCGAGACGCGCAAGGCGGCGCTCGAGGGCGAGGCCATGGCGCAGCGACTCGCGTCGGAGCGGGCCGACGTGACACTTCCCGTTCGACCCGGCCCGGTTGCCGAAGGGCGCATCCACCCGATCAGTCAGGTGTTCGACGAGATCGCCGAGATTTTCGCCGACATGGGCTTCGCGATCGCCGAGGGGCCGGACATCGAAACGGACGACCTCAACTTCACGAAACTCAATATTCCGCCGGAGCATCCCGCCCGGCAGATGCACGATACGTTCTATTTGAAGTCGCCCGAGCGGATCGCCAAGGGCGAGGCGCCGATGCTGCTCAGGACGCACACCAGCCCTGTGCAGGTGCGCACGATGCTGAGCCAGAAGCCGCCGATCCGGATCATCGTGCCGGGACGCGTCTACCGCATGGATTCGGACGCGACGCACACGCCGATGTTCCACCAGATCGAGGGGTTGGTCATCGACGAGTCGACGCACTTCGGGCACCTGAAGTGGTGCCTCGAGGAGTTCTGCAAGGCGTTCTTCGAGGTGGACGAGGTGCGCATGCGCTTCCGCGCCTCGCACTTCCCGTTCACCGAGCCGTCGGCCGAGGTGGACGTCGGGGCCGAGGCGATCGGCAAGCCCGGCAAGTGGCTCGAAATCCTCGGTTGCGGAATGGTGCACCCGAAGGTGATCGAGATGTGCGGGCTCGATCCGGAGAAGTATCAGGGCTGGGCGTTCGGCATGGGCCTCGACCGCATCGCAATGCTGAAATACGGCATCCCCGACCTGCGCGACATGTTCAACGCGGATCTGCGCTGGCTCCGCCATTACGGCTTCAGCTCGCTCGACGTACCGACGCTGGCGGGGGGGATGTCGAGTTAGAGCGGAATAGCCCGAGCCAATCGTTCCCCCCACACCTGTCCCCTCCCCGCTAGGATGAGGGGGACGCAAGAGCCGATGGGCCCGCGCACGCCAATTCGCGAGACGCGGCGCAGGATAGAGACCTCTCATGAAATTCACACTCTCCTGGCTGAAGGACCATCTGGATACCTCGGCTTCGCTCGCGGATATCCGCCGGATGCTCGACCAGATCGGGCTCGAGGTGGAAGGCATAGAGGATCCGTCCGAGAAGCTCGGGCTATTCACGATCGCGCGCGTGCTCGAGGCCAAGCAACACCCGCAGGCCGACCGGCTGCGCGTGCTGCAGGTCGAAATCGAACCGGGCAAACCGTCGGTCGAGGTGGTGTGCGGCGCGCCGAATGCGCGCGCGGGGCTCGTTGGTGTGTTCGCGCCGCTCGGGGCCTACATTCCCGGCACCGGAATCACGCTCGAGAAGAAGCCCGTGCGCGGCGTCGTCTCCAACGGCATGATGCTTTCGGAGCGGGAGATGGAGCTGTCGGAGGACCATGCCGGCATCGTCGACCTCGATGCCAAGATGGCCGACAGCGTCGGCAAGCGGTACGTCGACGTCCTCGGCCTTTCGGATCCCGTCATCGAGATTAAGCTCACTCCAAACCGGCCCGATTGCACAGGTGTGCGCGGCGTCGCGCGCGATCTTGCAGCGGCTGGGCTGGGTGTTCTCAAGCCGCAGAAGTCGCTCGCGGCAGTCGAAGGAACTTTCGACTGCCCGGTCGAAATCAAGCTCGAGTTCCCAGGCGGCGACACCACGGCGTGTCCCTGCTTCGCCGGGCGCTACATAAAGGGCATCAAGAACGGTCCGGCGCCCGCCTGGCTGCAGGCGCGCCTCAAGGCCATCGGTCAGAAGCCGATCAACGCCGTGGTCGATGTGACGAACTATATCTCGGTCGATCAGGGTCGGCCGCTTCACGTCTATGACGCTGACAAGCTCGTCGGTGCGATTCGCGCGCGGCTTTCCAAGACCGGGGAAAGTTTCCTAGGCCTCAACGGCAAGACCTACACCACCGATGACGCCATGTGCGTCATTGCCGACGACCGAGCGGTGCTCGGCTTCGGCGGCATTCTCGGTGGCGAGGACACGGGATCGACGGAGACGACGACCAACATCTTGATCGAGTGTGCCTATTTCGACCCCGTGCGCACGGCCGCGACGGGCCGCAAGGCCGGCGTTCAGACGGACGCGCGCTATCGCTTCGAGCGTGGGGTCGATCCGGCCTACATCGAGCCGGGTCTCGATCTCGCAACGCGCATGATGCTCGACGTGGCTGGTGGCCAGCCGTCGAAGCGAAAGATCGCGGGCGAGCCGCCGGTCAAGCCGTTCACCGTCGACTTCGAGTTCGGGCGCGTCGAGAAACTGATGGGTATCCGCATCACGGACGCCGAGATCCGTCGCACGCTTGAAGCGCTCGGCTTCCTCATCGAGGGCAGCGGCCCAAAATTCAAGGTCACGGCACCGAGCTGGCGGCCGGACATCCACGGCCCTGCCGATCTGGTCGAGGAGGTGGCACGGATCGCGGGGCTCGAGTCGATCCCCTCGGCGCCACTTCCCCGGCTGACGGGCGGGGTGACACGGGCGACGTTGACCGAGGGGCAGCGCCGCGTCAGGCGCGCGCGAAGGTCACTTGCTGCACGCGGGTTTGTCGAAGCGGTGACGTGGTCGTTCATCAAGCAGAACGAGGCCGAGCATTTTGGCGGCGGCGCGGAAGCACTGCAGCTCGCTAATCCGATATCGTCCGAGATGACGACGATGCGACCTGGGCTACTGCCGGGACTCCTCGCGGCCGTTCAGCGCAACCATAATCGCGGCTTCGGCGACATCTCGCTGTTCGAGGTCGGTCAAGCCTATCGCGGCGACGGCGAGAAAGACCAGATGATGGCCGCGGCTGGCGTCAGAGCCGGTGCGACCGGGCTCGGTGGATCGGGGCGCCACTGGGACGGGGCAGCTCAGTCCGCCGGCGTGTTCGACGTGAAGGCCGATGCGGTGGCCCTTCTCGCGGCGCTCGGCATCGACGCCTCGAAAGCCCAGATCACGCGGGATGCGCCGGCTTGGTATCATCCCGGGCGTTCGGGAACGCTCAGGCTCGGTCCGAAGGTGGTGCTCGCGCATTTCGGCGAGGTACATCCGGCCACGTTGAAGCTGATGGACGTGCCAGGGACCGCCGCTGCGTTCGAGGTGTTTCTCGATGCGCTGCCGCGTGACAAGAGGAAGTCGAGGGCTAAGCCGCCGCTCGCCGCCAGTGATCTTCTTCCGGTGACGCGCGACTTCGCGTTCGTAGTGGAGAAAGGCGTTGCCGCCGGCGATGTCGTGAAGGCGGCGCAAGGTGCAGACAAGACGCTTATCTCGAGCGTTTCGGTGTTCGATGTGTTCGAAGGCAGCAGCCTCGGGCCGGGGCAGAAGTCACTGGCGATCGAAGTCACGCTATCCCCTGCCGAGAAGACGCTGACCGACGAGGAAATCGATGCGGTGAGCCAGAAGGTGATCTCCGAGGTCAAGCGGACGACCGGCGGCGAGATCCGCGGCTGAGGCCTCAATCGGAGCCATGGTCGTCGAGATCTAGAAAGGGGCGCTGAGAAGCGCCCCTCTGCCATTGCGCGCGCCCACCTTCCGCGTCGGGCTCGTTCAGGGCGTGAAGACGGCACCCGCACTGGCGGCATCAGCCATCATAGAGCGGCGCAGATTGAAGCGAGGGAATGCCTGAGCCAGTAAGGCCCCGGTGACGATGGAGGCCAGCGCCAGAATGGCCGCGACACTGAGGGTCGCGACCCCGGCCAACCCGGCACCGATCGTGCACCCGCCGGCCAACACGCCGCCGAGCCCCATCAGCGCGCCGCCGGCCAGATAGCGCCCGGTTGGCGTCGCCTCGGTGAAGCCGACGACCTCAAACTCGCGAGCTAGAACAGACGACAGGAAGCTGCCGCCCACGATGCCGGCCAGAAAGCCGACGCCGAAGGTCGGCTGGATGGCAGAACTTGCTACCCACCAGAATAGCGTCTCAGCACCGGCCGACGTGAGGGCTATGCTTTCCGCGGGGATCGGATCGAACTCGTCCTTGAGTAGCCAGCCGGTCGCGAGCCAACCGAGCGGGGCGAGCGCCCCGATCAACGCTCCGCCGACGAGATACAGGGGACGGGCCGCGGAGCGCGCTACGACAAACAACAACACGGTGGCTCCGACCGCCGACCACAGCAGCACGCCGCCCGGCAGCGCGGCCAGAGATGACACACCGCCGAGATCGACTGTGTAGGCGCCGAGGCTCGTACGGATCGGGGCGAGGGCACCCTTGAGTGCCGCATGTGCCACGGCCGCAAAGACGATGAGTACAGTGAGGGCGCGCAGGTTCCCGGTTCCGGCCAGCACAGTCAGCCGGGAGGCGCAGCCTCGCGCGAGGATCATGCCGATGCCGAACAGCAGCCCGCCCACGACGATCGCGACGACGGGAAGGCGAGCGTTCATCAGGCGGTGGCCGTCAAGATCCAGCAGCCCGGATCCGAGCGCAGCGGCGGTTCCGACCAATGCAACTACGAGTGCAATCGCCCAAACACCTTGCGCCGCCGAACGCTCGCCCGGCTCGCCCGCAATTGCGCGGCGCAGGCAGAAACCGGTGCGTTGGGCGAGGATGCCGAATGCGATGCCGAGGCCGGCGCCGATCAGGACCGACGCGGAACGCGGGGTGAGGCCGAATACGAGTTCTGCCGACATTGAGAGCGTCCTGCTGCAAAGTTCGAAAACTCGATAACACATACGCTACGTAGGATCATTTTTCAATTTTTGACATCAAATAGATCAGAATAGGTATTTCATACCAATTTACCCTTACTTCTGGCACGCCTGTTCCCCGTCTGATGATACTCGCGCGACTACGTCCCGGCTGCCGCGTGGTTCCAGCAATGAGCTTTCGTCGGGCCGGCATCGACTTCGCCCGCGTCCACTCACGTTGCAGGCGCGAACCCCGTTAGCGTTGCTGACTTTTGCGGCGTCGCACCATCTTGCCTCCCGCATGACGAACGTTATTGTGCGTCGCAACACACCTTGGGAGATTTTCCGATGGCCGAGGCGGCGCTCCGCGCACGTTCAACGACGTTCGAGGCACATGATCAGGCGTTGACCGCAGCTGAGCGGGTGCTCGCGCTGGCGAAGTCCGGAGTAAGGGCAAAGCAAGGCGGAGCTGCTTCGCCAGATGCGAGCCAGCACGCACTGCATGGCCTCGCGTGGCTGGCGACCTACGTCGAAGCGCTGCGCCAGATGCTGGGCTGGGCACGGAAGCTCGGTGACGAGGGGCGTCTCGGTGAGATGGAGCGCCTGCTGCTCGACGTCGCCTATGGCGAGTATCTGGCGCAGATCGCCGGCGGCATCCCGATGAGCCAGATCGAGATCGTGCGCCTGGGGCAGCTCGGCGTCAGCGCCCAGGATGTGGCGCGGTTCGCTGCAGATGCGAGCGTGGCCTCCCTGGTTGACCGTGGCGCCAATGAAGATGTGAAGGCTCGCATTGCTGAGCTGATCGCGGACCAGCCGGAGTCCACGACGTTCGGTGACAGCGGAATGGACGAGACACATACGGCGATGCGCGAGGAGATGCGCAAGTTCGCCGTCGATAAGGTGCTGCCGTACGCTCATGACTGGCATCTGCAGAACAACTACATCCCGCTCGACGTGATTGCCGAGATGAGCACGATGGGCGTGTTCGGCCTGACCATTCCCGAAGAGCATGGTGGCCTCGGTCTCGGCAAGGAGGCCATGTGCCTCGTCTCCGAGGAATTGTCGCGCGGCTACATCGGCGTGGGATCGCTCGGCACGCGTTCGGAGATTGCCGGAGAACTGATCCTCCAGAACGGCACCGAGGAGCAGAAGGCCAAGTACCTGAAGGCGATCGCAAACGGCGAGCTGCTTCCGACTGCCGTCTTCACCGAGCCCAACACGGGTTCGGACCTGGCCTCACTGCGGACCCGCGCCGAGCGCCACGGCGACGTCTACAAGGTGTTCGGCCAGAAAACCTGGATCACACATCCCGTTCGTGCCGATCTGATGACGCTGCTCGTGCGCACCAATCCTACCGAGAAGGGCTATCGCGGGCTCTCGATGCTGCTCGCGGAGAAACCTCGCGGCACCGACGACAACCCGTTCCCAGCCGAGGGCATGACCGGCGGCGAAATCGAAGTGCTCGGCTATCGTGGGATGAAGGAGTTCGACATATCCTTCGATGGTTTTGAAGTGCCGGTGTCGCAACTTCTCGGGGGCCAGGAGGGCCAGGGTTTCAAGCAGCTGATGGCGACGTTCGAGAGCGCGCGCATCCAGACGGCGGCGCGGGCTGTAGGCGTGGCACAGTCGGCCATGGATCTGGCGCTCAAGTACGCGCTCGACCGGCAGCAGTTCGGCAAGGCGATCTATGCGTTTCCCCGCGTCGCCAACAAGATCGTGATGATGGCCGTCGAGACGATGATCGCCCGGCAGATCACCTACTTTGCCGCGCGCGAGAAGGACGAGGGGCGGCGCTGCGATCTCGAGGCCGGCATGGCCAAACTGCTTGCTGCGCGCATCGCCTGGGGCAATGCCGACAACGCGGTGCAGATCCACGGCGGCAACGGTTTCGCGCTCGAGTATCCGGTGAGCCGCGTGCTCTGCGACGCGCGCATCCTCAACATCTTCGAGGGCGCCGCCGAGATCCAGGCCCAGGTGATCGCGCGCAGATTGCTGGAAGGTGCGAATTGAGGGTGATCCGACGGTGTCTGGTCGCAACCAGGCACCGTCGTTGTGTTCAGAGCCTGAAAGTCGCGCGCTCGTCGGCGTCGAGTTGGTCGACGAGGCCGATCTCCCAGGCGAGGTAGGCGCGCGCCGACTCGAGGTTGCCTTCGTTGCGACCTAGCGTGTGGAAAACGAAGTCGATGCACTCGGCGTCGGATGGCGTGGTGGGTGTCGCCTCCGTCGCGCCGCTCCAGGATTTCAAGCCGCCGGCTAGCACGGCGACATCGCCGCAGCCGGCCTCGGCGAGATCGAGGGCTGCAAGCGCTGCTACGCCGCGATCATCGGCCACCAGCACCACCGGTTTGGAGGGGTCGCGGACATCGCGGGCAATGCGGGGGCGGATCGACCAAGTCGCGCCTTTGATGTGACCGTCGCGGTAGGTCATGCTGGATCGCACATCAATGACCTGTCCGGCCCCCCGGGCTAGAAGGCTTGTCACGTCGGCCGCCGTGACCTCGCGCATGCGAATGCGGCCAGCGTCGAATTTCGGCTTCCTGGACTCGATCAAACCCGAGCGAGCGAAGGCTGGGCGCGCGTCGGCGCCGTCGGTCAGGACGATCGCCTCGTGGCCGAGTTGGCGGAGCCACGCGGCGGTCATCGGCGCGCGGACCATTTCACCCAAGTCCGAGAGGACGATGCGGGCCCCCTTGACACCGACCCACTGGTCGGTGGCCTGCTGCAACTGACCGCCCGGGGCATGGGCGAATGCCGGTAGCGCGTCGCGGGCAAACTCCTCGGCGGTGCGCGTGTCGAAAAGGAAAGTGGTGCGCGACGTATCGTTGGCCATGGCGATGACGGCGGCAGCGTCGGCATAGACGACACCGTGGCGTGTGGCGTGGGCTTTCGCCCGCTCGCGCTTGGCGGCGATGGCCGCTGGAGAGGTATCGCCCGTCGGGGCGCGGCGGTCGGCGCCATGCTCGATGGGAATGCCTTCGAGCCAGTAGCCCTGGGTGCCGTTCTCGAGTGCAACGACCTCGTTCTCGATGCCCCAGTCGATCAACGTCTGCGCGCCGATGATGGAGCGGGTGCGGCCGGCGCAATTGACGACGATCTTGGTGTCGCGATCTTTCACCAGTCCGTCGATGTGCAGCGCGAGTTCACCGTTCGGCAAGCTGATGCCGCCCGGAATGTTGAAGCGGCGGTATTCGTCCCAGGTGCGGCCGTCGACGATGACCATCTTGTCGCCGCGCTCCTGCATGGCGATCAGCTCGCGGGCTTTGATCCGCGGTGTGTGACGGGCGACCTCTACGATCTCGCCGAAAGCCTTGGACGGCACGTTGACGCCCTCGAACAGATGATAGCCCGCCGCCTTCCAAGCCGGCGCACCGCCTTGCAAGACCGACACATCCGTGTAGCCCATCGCCTCGAGCCGGCGCGCGGCCGTGTCAGCGAAACCCTCGCCGCCGTCGAACACCACGACCCGGGTGGCGCGGCGGGGCACCAGCCGCTCGACGTCGAGCTCCAGCCGGCTATAGGCGAGTGGCACAGCGAACAGTGGATGGCCTTCGCTGTAGGCGCCGACTTCCCGGACGTCGAGGAGTGCGATCTCACCCGGCTCCTTCAAGGCTTGCTTCAGCGCGCGGGCTTCGATGGTCTTTGCCATGGGCGTTCTCCTCGATCGTCGTTGGCGGAACGATGGCACCCGACGCGACGGCGCGTCAACGCCGGGCGGCGAGAAGGCGCGCCACTGCGTCGTAGTCCGTGGCCAAATGATGGGCACCGGCTGCGGACAGCCGTGCGGCGTGGCCGTCGCGGATGTGGCTGGCGCCGAGGAAACCGATCACCGTCATGCCGGCGGCACACGCGCCCATGACGCCGGCCGGGCTGTCCTCCAGGACGATGCAGGCGTCCGGCGGGACGCCCATGCTGTTGGCGGCATGGAAGAAAATGTCAGGAGCCGGCTTCCCGTTCGGCACCTCGGTGGCGCTGTAGAGGCTCCGGCCGAAGTGGTGGCGAAGGTCGAATTTGTCGACGCAGTGGTTGAGCCATTCGTGGGAGCTCGAAGAGGCGACGCAGCGTGGCAGATGTCGGTGCCCGTCCAGGAAGCGCTCAAGGCCGGCAACGGGTCCGACGTCGCGCCGCATCACGGTTTTCGAGCGAGCCCTGTGCGTTTCCTCGAACCCTTCGGGTAGCGGCGCCCCGACCCATTCGACGATCGCCTGACGGCAGTCCTCCCAGCGCTTGCCCATGAAGAGGCGGATCGAGTCGTCCAGCGTGGTCGGCTTGCCGAGGCCGGTCGTGATGCTATCTGCCAGCAGCGTGTTGGCCATCGTCTCGCTGTCCGCAACGACGCCGTCGAAGTCGAAGATGAGCAGGCCGGGCATGGAGGCGATATTGGTCGATCGAATTGCCATGTCGCCGCGCTCCGTCCCTTGCCCCATTCATCGTCCGGCGCTTTCGCCACTCGGTCACTTGCGGCGCCCCATCGTTCATGATCGATTGGCGGCCGAGCAGCGCCCCCGAGCGCGTTCTACCCTATCCATAACCGTCAGAGGGCATCCGAGCCATGGCAACGAACAAGGTCGCGATCATCACGGGCGGCGGCACCGGTATCGGGCGCGCGGCCGCGTTGCATCTGCAGGCGGACGGCTGGGACGTGGCCGTCGCGGGGCGTCGCAAGGAGGAACTCGACAAGACGGTCGCCATGGCCAAGGCCGGCGGCGGAAAAATGCTGGCGGTGGCCAGCGACGTGACCAAGCAGGACCAAGTCAAGGCGCTGTTCACCAAGACGAAAGAGGCGTTCGGGCGGCTGGATTTCCTGTTCAACAACGCCGGCATGGGGCTGCCCGCCGGGCCGATGGAGGACATCAAGATCGAGGACTGGCAGAAGGTCGTCGATCTGAACCTCACCGCCTGCTTCATGTGCGCGCAAGAGGCGATCCGCATGTTCAAGGCGCAGTCGCCCCAGGGCGGGCGGATCGTCAACAACGGCTCGATCTCGGCGCATACGCCAAGGCCCGGCTCGGTCGCCTACACGTCGACGAAGCACGCGATCACGGGACTTACCAAGACGATCGCGCTCGACGGGCGGCCGTTCAACATCGCCTGCGGCCAGATCGACATCGGCAATGCCGACACGAACATGGGTGGACGCATGAAGGCCGGCGTGCCGCAGCCGCGCGGCGACATCATGCCGGAGCCGGTGTTCGACGTGGAGCACTGCGGCTCGGCGATTCGCTACATGGCGAGCCTGCCGCTCGACACCAATGTGTTCGAGATGACCATCAAGGCGACCAACATGCCGTACGAGGGGCGCGGCTGAGGCCATTGCGCGGCTTCACACCGATGGTGACATGGGACATCGGAAGCAGGACGAAGCCCGACCCGGTCACCCAACTGGCGTGGGCGTCGAACCTCGCCTACGCTCTCTCGAACGACAACGAGAGGGGCCGCCATGACCAAGCCTGTCGCCAGCCGCATCGATATCCAGACCATTGAGCGCATCGCCTTCGCGGGCGGATTTAGCTTCGGAGATGTCGGCGCGTACGAGCGGATCAAGGGACGGGCGCTGATGGCGGTCGATCCGAAGGCGCCTGACTTGGCTGGCGTGGTCGATCTCGATAAGGCGCCGCGCGACGGCAACGGGCTTGTCCACTTCGCAACCGACCTCCTGATCCTGAAGCCGGTCGACCTGCGGAAGTCGAACCGACGGCTGTTCTTCGACTGGGGCAACCGCGGCAACATCCGCTGCCTGCAGTTCTTCAACGACGCGCCGGGCTCGAACGATCCGCGAAGTGCAGCGCATGCCGGCAACGGATTCCTGATGCGACGCGGCTACACGGTCGTCATGGCCGGTTGGCAAGCAGACCTACTCCCGGGCGACGACCGCTTCCTGCTCGACGTGCCCGTGGCGACGGACAACGACCGGCCAATCACGGGCCAGGTGCGCGTCGAGTACATTGCGACGGGGCCGGGGCAGCGGACGTTTCCGCTTTCGAGCCGGGCTTCGACGCGCTCGCACCCGACCGTGTCGCTGGATACGCGCAAGGCGCAGCTGACACGGCGGCGCTATGCGCGGGACGAGCGCATTCCGGTGCCGCACGACCAATGGATGTTCGCGCGTGTCGAGGGCGGAGCAGGGCTCGACAACCAGGGCGGCGAGACAGCCATCATTGCGTCCGACGTGCACATCCACATGCCGTCGGGCTTCGAGCCGAGCTGGATCTACGAACTCGTCTACGAGGGGCGCGATCCGCTGGTGCTCGGTCTTGGGCACGTGGCGGTGCGTAATGTGGTGGCGTTTCTCAAGTCCGGCCGCGCCGATGACTCGGGCAAAGCCAACCCGCTTCCGGGCGGTATGGAGAAGGCCTACGGATGGGGTCGCTCGCAGACCGGACGATGCATCCGCGATTTCGTACACCGCGGCTTCAACGCCAACCCGGCCGGTGGGCGCGTTTTCGACGGGTTGCTGCCGCACGTCGCCGGCGCGGGGCGCATGTGGATGAACCATCGCTTTGCCAACGTCATCATCTCGGCTGGCCAGCAGCACGAGGACCACGAGAACCCGGCGGATACCTTCCCGTTCTCCTACGCACCCTCGACCGATCACCTGACCGGCAAGACGGACGGGATCTGCAAGCGGCCAGAGACGGACCCGCTGATCTTCCACTCGCAGACGGGCTCGGAATACTGGCAGCGGCGTGGAAGCCTTGCGCACACGGACACGCAGGGGAACGACCTGCCGCTCCCCGAGAACGTGCGCGCCTACTTCTGGGCCTCCTCTCAGCATTTTGCGGACCCGCTCCTGAAGAAGCCCGGCCGCGGCATCTGCCAGAACGTGCAGAACGTGGTCTGGACGTCGATGCTGTTTCGCGGCCTGCTCGACGCGATGGACGGGTGGGCGAGCAAGGGTACGCCACCGCCAGACAGCCGCATTCCGCGTCGGGCAGACGGGACCTTGGTGGACGTGGAGACGTGGCGGGCCGGCTTTCCCACCATCCCCGGCGTAGCCACTCCGCTGGAGCCGAACACACTGGAGAGACTCGATTTCGGGCCCGACTACGAGCGCGGCATTCTGGCCGAACCGCCACGGCGCACGGGTGAGCACTATGCCGTGCTGGTTCCAGCGACGGACGCCGATGGCAACGACATCGCGGGCGTGCGGGCGCCGATGGTGCAGATTCCGCTCGCGACGTACACGGGATGGAACATGCGCGTTCGAGGCCAAGGGCACGGTGCGCTGCACGATTTCACGGGCTCGAGCATCCCGTTTGCCGACAGTGCAGAGGAGCGGAGGATCACCCGTGATCCAAGACCGTCGATCGCCGAGCGCTACGGCGATGCGGCAACCTACCGACGCCTGATGGGCGAGGCGGCCCGGAGGCTGGTCGCCGAAGGTCTGATGATCGAAGAGGACGTGGAGCGATGCATCGCGGCAGCGGCCAGCTGGCATGCGCCTAGGCACGATGTGGGGCTGGACTAGTACGTGCCCATGGAAAGTGACCACATTGACAACAAACCGTTAAGCAATTTGGAGCGATAGTGCGCCGATAGGTCTGTCTCGCGCGTTAACGTATTCACGTGGGGCCTCACCAATGAGCGTTCAGATGAAAACACTGCTCTTGTCGTGCCTGCTCGCCTTCGGTCTCGTCGCGACGCCCGTCGTCTCGGCCGATGCGCAGGAGCGTGCGCGCTCCAAACCGCTGAATGTGCCCGTTTACAAGAAGCACTATCGGGGCGGCTACTCGTACCGCACCGTCGATGCCATCGAGACGCGCAAGTTCACCGATCCGACGCTCAGCCAGCAGTCGCAGGGCGGGCCGTTCGACAGCGGTTACTTCTTCGAAACTCCGCGCGGCCCCTACGGCGGAACGTCGCCGTATTTTCATTAACAATTCTAACGACCGCAGCGCCGCGACCTCGCGAGTGGGCTCAGTTCCAAATGATCTGAGCTTGAACATCTGCAGCTGAGGCTCCGCTTACGGCTATGTAATGCGTCCCGCCGCCGGTGGAGATGGCGACCCATGCATAACCAGCACTGTCGAATGTCTGCGTTGACGCTTGGTAAGCGGCAGAGAGCACCAACCAGTCGGCGGTTCCCGTAGACGCTGCTTCGAAATCTCCGATGAAATCGAGGACGCCTGCTTCTGCACCATCCGCCGTCGCGTAGAAATAATCTCCGCCAAAACCGCCCAACGCGTAATCGTTGCCGGCTCCGAAAAATAAGGCATCGGCACCGCCGTCGCCCATCAGGACGTCGTCACCTGCGCCGCCGACCAGCACGTCGTTACCATCGCCGCCCGATAGAAAGTCAGCGCCGGCCTCCCCCATGAGATAGTCGGCGCCGGCTTCGCCCCATGCGAAATCGTTAGCGTCGCCAAGGGCCAGGAAATCCGCCCCGCCTCCGCCCAACAGGACGTCGGCACCGTCCTCTCCGAATATCAGGTCGTCTCCGGCGTCGCCGTAGCCATAGTCGTCGCCGCTACCCAAGAGCGCGATGTCGTTGCCGGCGCCGCCCCAAGCGGTATCGTTGCCAGCCTCGCCAAAGATAAGATCCGCACCGTCGCCACCGAGTAATGCGTCAGCGCCGTCACCGCCCCAGAAGCGGTCGTCACCGCCGTTCCCAATGAGCTGATCGCCACCTGCAAACCCGAGAAAAATGTCAGCGCTATCAGCACCGCGAAAAATATCACCCTGCGGACTGAACGCTGATCCGGCATAGGTCGTGCCGAAGAACACGACACCCGATCCATACATAAGGTCTGATAGAGCCCCGCGATCGCCGCTGTTGATCGCCCCCACCAAAGCTGCGGCGGGAATACTGAACCCCCACGCTTCGCTAACTTCCACTTGCACGTATGAGGTTCCGAAAATACCACTTATGAACACCGGAAAACGCTCGGACAACGTGATGGACGTGACGTTTCCGGTAAATATTCCGTTGCTATATACTAGAGAGTCGCCGGCCAAAACTATCTGCTGTCCTGACGTCTTGCTCGTCAGATAAGTTCCTGGCGCCAGCTCGGTGACCGAACTCCATGGTGCCATGCGTAAGACCGGATCTGCATCCGCAATAAAAAAATTCGATGAAAAATAACGCACGGTTGCCATATCAATTCTCCCAATCAAAATTGACGTAATCAATTAGAACAAGTCAATCAGACTATCACTTCCCCCGCATCGGCGCCAGGACGTCGAAAATGCGCTCGTCCAATTGGGTGCGCTCGCCGGAAGGGTGGATCGACTGGATGCAGACGTGGTCGGCGCCGGCGTCCCAGTGGGCCTGGATGCGCTGACGGATGGCCGCTTCGTCACCCCAGACGATGTTGGCGTCGATCAGGCGATCTGAGCCGCCGTCAGCCATGTCCGACTGGTTGAAACCGAGACGACGCCAGTTGGCGCAGTAGTTCTCCATGGCAATGTAGGGCGCGAGTGCGACGCGGGCGCCGGCACGGGCGCGGACCGGGTCGGTCTCGAGCATGACCATCTGTTCAGGCGCCAGGATCTTGCCCGATCCGAGGATCTTGCGCGCCTCGGCGGTGTGCTCGGGCGTGACGCAATAGGGATGCGCGCCGTCCGCCATCTCGGCCGCGAGCTTCAGCATCAACGGTCCGAGGGCGGCGATGACCACCTTCGGCTTTTCCTTCGGAGCGGGTGCGGCATAGGCCGCTTCCTGCATGCCCTTCAGGTAGGCGCGCATGGCCGGCACGGGCTTCTCGTACTCGTGGCCGCGGAGGCCGGTCACCATCGGCTTGTGCGAAACGCCCAGGCCGAGGAGAAAGCGCCCGCCGGACTGCTCGTTCAGGCCCTGAAGCGCGGCATTGGCCGAGACCGCGTCGCGGCCGTACATGTTGGCTATGCCCGTCGCGATGTTGAGCCGCGTGGTGTTGGCGAGCATCCAGGCGGCGTTTACGAGCACATTGCGGCCTCGGCTTTCCGGCATCCACAAGGTCTCGAAGCCGCGCGCCTCGATGCGACGGGCGAAGGCGGCGGCGTCATTGGCGGACAGCGCGTCGAGCGAGGCCCATACGCCGAGCTTGCCGAGGTTCATGCGTCGGTTCTCCTTTGTATTGTTGTTCGCAGCTGCCGACATGTAGCCGGCAGCCGTACCGTGTTGAAGTCAGTTCCGTGCGGGTTCAGCCTCTGAACTGCCGGCGGTCGCCGGCGCGCAGCCAAAGCCGAATGAGGTGGCGCCGCTTCTCAGGCTCCTCGAAATCGACGTAAGGCGTGCGGCCGTGAACGATGGTGCGGTTGTTCAGGATCTGGATTTGCCCGCGCTCCATCCAGAAGTCGTGGCGGTGGGCGGGGTCGGTGAGGAAATCGTTGATCACGTCCACAGCCGCCCGGCCAAGATTGTCCAAGACCAAGCCGGTTTTCTCGTAGCCCCGCTTGATGATCTTGGCGTTCATGCGGATGCGCAGCCCGCCGTTCTCGATGGCGAAGATCGGCAGCCAATTGTTGGCGTCGGCGGCCTGATAGTCGCGCTTGTCGCGATAGAAGGGCTGATAGAGGCGCTCGAGCAGTTCGGGATACTTCTCGCGAACATGATTGTGCGCGGCATAGGCGCTGGCGAGCGAACTCTTGCCGCCCTCGCGCGCGGTCTGCAGGCAGAGCAGCGACAGATAGTTGGCCGGGGCCTCGCCCATCGAGCTGTCGTTGTGCATGTCGAGGCCCTGAGGCGTCAGCGCCTCGCGAGTGTCCAACGTATAATCCTGCCCGTCGTAGCGGACGTCGTAGATCATCTTGCCCGACCACTCCTGCGCGACGGGCGGCTCGATCAGGCTGCCGAGAAGCCAGTAGACGTCGATCAACTCCTGCTGCTTCCAGCGGTCCACCGGCAGGCGGTCGAGGATGACGAAGCCCAGGCCGTCATCGAGCTGGCGCTTGACCCCTTGCATCATGCGACGACAAGCATCCAACTGGAAATGCTCGGGGACCAGGATCAGCGTCGGGACCGGAGCCTTACGCTGCTCGGCCACGACCTGATCGAGTTCCGCGAGGCATTCTGGAGAGAGCTTAACCACGAACTCGGCGTCCGCCACGTCGGGGCCGTGCCACGCGCGTGGGCGGGGCACGATGCCGTCCAGCATCTGCGGCCGATCGATCGCGGTCGTTCCGGTGATCTGCACATTCATGGGCTGTCTCCTCGTCGCTCGCTTCTTGTGAGCCGAGTCGAGCTCGGCCTTACCGCTTCCAATCCTGCTTGATGAGATCTGCGGCCTTCTCGGCGATCATGATGGTGGCGGGATGGATGTTGGATGAGGGCACCATCGGCATCACCGATGCATCGACGACGCGCAATCCTTCGATGCCTCGGACTTTCAGCTCCGGAGTGGTCACCGCCTTCTCGTCGGTGCCCATGCGGCAGGTTCCGGACGGGTGGTAGACGGTCGACGCGTTGTTGCGGATGTATTCCTTGAAGTCGTCGTCGGTCTTGACGTCCGGGCCGGGCAGGTACTGCTCCTCGATGAGGGACTTGAACGGCTCGGTTTCGACGATCTGCTTGGCGATACGCCAGCCGGCCAGCATCATGCGCCAATCCTCGTCGTGCGTCATGTAGTTGGCGTAGATGCGCGGCGGGAAGCGGCCCTCCTGGTCACGCAGCTTGATCTCACCGCGCGAGTGGGGACGGCAGACACAGAAGTTGAACATGAAGCCTGGGAACTTGTGCAGCCCGGCCTTGAAAGCGCCCTCGGTCGAAAAGTTTGCGCACTGGAATTGCAGGTCCGGCACGGGCTCGGTCGGGCGCGACTTGACGAACATGGTCGCCTCGGTCGCCCCGACCGCGAGCTGGCCGGATTGCTTCAGGGCATATTCCATGGCCATCTTGGCGGACTGGATTGGATTGCGCGAGACCTCGTTCAAAGTGCCTGGGATGCGGGTCTTGAAGACCATACGGATCAGCAGATGATCCTGCAGGTTCTTGCCGACGCCCGGCAAATCGTGAACCACGTCGACGCTCATTGTCTTCAACTCGTCGGCTGGCCCGACGCCCGACGCCAGAAGCAGCACGGGCGAATTGATCGATCCCCCAGATAGGATAACTTCGCGGCGCGCGCGGATGTAACGCTTCTTGCCCTTCTCCTCGATCTCGACGCCGATCGCGCGCTTGCCTTCGAAGATGATCCGCAGCGCCTGGGTATTCGTCTTCAGTGTGAGGTTGCGACGGTTGAGGTTTGGTTTCAGGTAGCCGACGGCCGTCGACACGCGGCGCCCCTTGCGGACGTTGAGTTGCACGAGGCCGACCCCGTCGATCTTCTCCCCGTTGAAATCCTCATTCTTGGGAATCTGGAGCCGGGTCGCGGTCTCGACAAAGGCGCGCGCGGGCGTGGACGGGTTCCTGATGTTCGAGATGTGCATCGGTCCGCCCTGGCCGCGCCACTGGTCGGCACCGGGCTCATTGTGCTCGCTCTTCTTGAAGTACGGGAGCACATCCTTGTAGCTCCAGCCCTCCGCGCCGAGGCGCTCCCATTCGTCGAAGTCGGACGGCGCCCCACGCAGGAATACGAGACCGTTGATCGAGCCTGAGCCGCCGAGCACCTTGCCGCGCGGCCAGACGACGGAGCGGCCGTTAAGGCCCGGCTCGGGCTCGGTTGCGTAACCCCAGTTGTAGCGTGCCTGTGGGACGATCTTGCCGAAGCCGAGGGGGATGTGAAACCAGGGATTGCGGTCGCGGCCGCCCGCTTCCAGCAGGCAAAGGGATATCGACGGGTCTTCCGTCAGCCGTGTCGCAACGACGCATCCGGCCGAGCCGGCGCCAGCGACCACCACATCGTATTCTTCCTCGAAAACCACACCCTTCGTCATGTCCATCCCTGTCGGTGCCGCATCATCACCGGCTGGGCCGGTGCACGCCATGCCAGCACAATTCACGGACCGCGACCAGCCCCGAGAGCCGAGCCTGCTAACTCTTCAGCCGGTAGCCCGTCTTGAAAATCCACCACACCACCCCGAGGCACGCGCAGAGGAATATCAGAGTCAGCGCCAGGCACAAAAACACGTCGACATCGGCTTTGCCGTAAAAGCTCCAGCGGAAGCCGTTGACCAGGTAAACGACAGGGTTGGCGAGGCTGACCCAGCGCCAGAACGGTGGAAGGGCGTCGATCGAGTAAAAGGTACCGCCGAGAAACGTCAGAGGCGTGATGATTAATAGAGGGACCAGCTGCAGCTTCTCGAAGTTGTCCGCCCAGATCCCGATGATGAAGCCGAGCAAGCTGAAGGTGGCGGCCGTCAGGACGAGAAAGGCGATCATCGCGAGCGGGTGGTCGATGCGAAGCGGGACGAACAGCGCGGCCGTCGCCATGATCAGCATGGCCAGGACGATCGACTTGACCGCCGCGGCGCCGACATAGCCGATGACGATCTCGAAGGCGGAAACCGGGGCGCTGAGAAGCTCGTAGATGGTGCCGATGAAGCGGGGAAAATAAATGCCGAACGAGGCGTTCTGCACGCTCTGTTGCAGAAGGGTCAGCATGACGAGGCCAGGCACGATGAAGGCGCCGTAAGAGACGCCATCGATCTCGGGGATGCGACTGCCGATGGCGGCACCAAAGACAACGAAATAGAGCGACGTAGCGATGACGGGCGATATAATGCTCTGGAGCAGCGTGCGCCGTGTTCGGGCCATCTCGAACCCGAAGATGGCGCGGATGGCATAGAGGTTCATCTATCGCGCCTCACGAGTTCGACGAAAATCTGCTCAAGAGACGATTGCGAGGTTCGCAGATCCCGGAAGCGAATGCCGGAGTCGGCGAGGGCCTGCAACAGGCGGGTGATACCGGTTCGCTCCGCCTTGGTGTCATAACGATAGGTCAGCTCCTGTCCGTCAGGAGACAACGCGAGCGCAAAGTCGGAGAGCGCGGCCGGGACCGCGGTCATCGGAGCGGCCAACTCGAGCGTGAGCTCCTTGCGACCCAGCTTGCGCATGAGCGCCGACTTCTCCTCGACGAGGATCAGCTCACCCTTGTTTATGACACCGACGCGGTCAGCCATCTCCTCTGCTTCCTCGATGTAGTGCGTGGTCAGGATGATGGTCACCCCGTCCTGCTTCAGGCGACGGACCACCCCCCACATGTCTCGGCGCAGTTCGACGTCGACCCCGGCCGTCGGCTCGTCAAGGAAGAGGACGCGCGGTTCGTGGCTCAAGGCCTTGGCGATCATGACGCGGCGCTTCATGCCGCCGGACAGGGTCATGATTTGACTATTGCGCTTGTCCATAAGAGAAAGATCGGCGAGCAGGCGTTCGATGAGGGCTGGTGCGGCCGGCTTACCGAACAATCCGCGTGAGAAGCTGACGGTGTTGAACACCGTCTCGAATGCATCGGTCGCAATCTCCTGGGGCACGAGCCCAACCAGCTCTCGCGCTCGACGCGCGTCTGCAACGTTGTCGTGACCCGCGATCCGCACAGTCCCCGACGATTTTCGCGCAATGCCGCAGATAATGTTGATGAGGGTGGTTTTCCCGGCTCCGTTGGGTCCGAGGAGCGCGAAGATTTCGCCAGCATTGATTGTCAGGTCTACGGACTTGAGTGCCTCAAACCCCGATGCATAGATCTTCGATAATCTCGCGATCTCGATAATCGGCTGCATGGACCATGGCTCCTGCGCTGTTGGCGCCTGGGCCAAGCATTCATTGCACGCGACGCGAGAACCGTATCGCTTATCTCTATCTATGCGAGCCCGATTGCCCAAAGCATATGCGACTTCTCGCCCAAGGCAATCACGTCTGGGGCGGGCCCTTGCGAAAATAATTGAGTATCCAAATGCGCACAGCGCTCGACAGACCTCCGTCGTCGCGTCCGACGTCGACGCTTTGTACGAGTTGCGCAAGTGACTTCTTTTCGAGCTTCGCGATCTCGCGAAGCGCCTCCCAAAATGGCGCTTCGAGCGAGATGGACGTGCGGTGCCCGCCGATCGTAAACGACCGTTTGACTGGACGTGGCATAGGAGATTAGGCAACCCGTTGTAAGTGTTGTCGGCCTTAGCGCTTCAACCGTCGGACTCGCCCTCTTGCGGGGCATCCGAGCGTTGCGCTCCATCGAGTTTGTCGTTTTGGATTTGTCTGGTGGCCGCGCTGTGGCGGCGCTCGGTCAGCGGCCGACCAAATGCCACACGATTTTCGGCCGCCTTCTTCTCCCTCTCGACACGAGCCCTTTTCTTGCGGGCTTGGCGGAGGTTGACAATATCAGCGCTCATCGATGCTCATTGAACCTCATGAAATTCACAGTGCGGTCCGAACGCTACAGACCGAAATTAGGCATTGCAACAAAAATCAGTATACACCCAAACACTGGGCATATGGCGCCGCTTACCGGCAACCCCGTCGTAGTCGTTAGCTTCGGCGGCAATTCAGGTTATTCAGCGTCCCGATTTCTACTTCGACTGACCGTAGACGAGATCCGGCAACCAGAGCGAGATCTCCGGCACATACGTGATGAGGGCCAACAGCATCAGCATGAGAATGAGATACGGCACGATGCCGCGAATGGCGACACCGATCGGTTGCTTGGCGACGGACGAGAGGACGAAAAGGTTCAGCCCGATCGGCGGCGAGATCAGCGCGATCTCCATGTTGATGGTCAATACGATCGCGAAATGCACGAGGCTGATATCGAGTGCCTTCAGGATCGGCAAGATCAGCGGAACGACAATAAGGATGATGGCGAAGACCTCGAGAAACATGCCGAGGATCAGCATCAGTACGTTGATGAAGAGCAGGAATTGCCACGCGGCAAGGTTCAGGCTCTTGACATAGGTAACCAGCATCTCGGCGACGCCGGCACTGGTGATCCAGTGGCCGAAGGCGAGTGCACCGACGATGATGAAGACGATGGAGGCGGTGAGTTTGATCGACTCGGCGAGCGTCTCCACCACCTCGGAGGCCTTGACCCCGCGATAAATAAACAAGGCCTCGATGATCGCGACGAGTGCTGCCATGCCGGCTGCTTCGGTGACGGTCACGATACCGCTGTAGATGCCGCCAAGGATGATCACAGGGATAAACAGGGCCGGGATCGCCCTTATATTGGTCGATACGAACTGGTCGCGTGACAGCGCCGGCTCGACGGGGTAGTCGCGCCAACGCGCGTAAATCATGATCCAGATAATGAACAGGGCGGCCTGCATGAGGCCGGGGATGACACCGGCAAGAAAGAGGCGGGGCACGCTTTCCTCGGCGATGACCGCGTAGACGATCATGGCAAGGCTGGGCGGAATGAGAATGCCAAGCGTACCGGCCGCACCGACAGTGCCGAGGGCGAAGTGGGGCTCGTATTTTCGCGCGACCATCGCCGGGATCATCACGGAACCGATGGCGACCGCAGTGGCGACGGACGATCCGCAGATCGCGGCGAAGATGGTGCAGGCGACAACGGAGACCAAGGCGAGGCCGCCACGAGCACGACCGACCCAGGCCTGCGCGCAGTCAATCAGCGCGCCGGCAACACCGCCCTTCTGCATGAACGTGGCGGCGATCACGAACAGCGGGATTGCGAGGAGAGTCTCCGAGTTCAAGTGATCGACGAGAAGCTGCGGCAGCGAAATGAGGGGTGTGCCCTCATGCCAGAACAGCAGCAGCGCCAAGAAACCCAGCGACAGGTAGATCGGCAATCCGATCAGCAGAAAGAGGAACAGAAGGCCGATGGCCACAAAAGAGGTCATGCTGAGTTCCGGAGCTTTCGGCCTACTTATCGCGCGCGACGTGATCTTCCGAGACCAGCATCGTGTCAGGATCGAAACGGAAGATGAAGAGATAGAGACGATAGAGGAACGGCGGGATCATCAGCGTCGCGCCGAACGGCATCGCCATATAGTACCAGTAGAGCGGGAAACGTGCCGAGCTCTCGCTCTTCTCACCCAATCCGTACGAGCTGATGACCATCTGCCAACCGTACCAGCTCAACGTCGCGACGAAAGCCAAGCCGACAAGAAGCGCAACGATCTCGAGGAGGCGCTGAGCGCCGGCTGGCAGCAAATGCAGCACGATGTCCGCTCGTACGTGCCGCGCTTCGCGGACGAGAGGTGCGCCTGCGATGAAGATCGACCAGACGCTGAAGTAGATGGTGAACTCCATCCCCCAGTCGGTGAGGTAGCGCGGAAAGAAGTACCGCAGGATCACCTCGACGGTGACGAGCGTCAAGCCCAGCACCGCAAGCAGTGCCATCAACCAATTTTCGATCCTGGCGAGCATTGCCAAAGCCTATCTCGTCTTGCGGGTGACGCTCGTTCGACGCCGACGACAGTCAGCCGGCGGCGCGCGTGCCTTGCTTGCGGTGTGTTTATGAGTGCTTTTCAGTGGCGAAGGGCGCCCCCCCGGCCGGGGAACGCCCTGTCAAACGACGCAGCAGAACCGCCTCAGCTCTTCGCCAAGGCCTCTGCGATCAATTTGACGAACTCAGGGTCGATCTTGAGTTCCTTGATCAGCTCGTCCTGTTTGGCCATGAGCTTCTTCTTGGCCTCGGCCGCATCCTCGGCCGTCGGCTGGACGACGGTGATGCCCTGCTTCTTGGCTTCTTCCTGCGCCTCAGCCTGACGCGCCCGAGCGCGCTTGCGCAGGTCGTCGATCTTGGCTTCCCAGGACGACGTGATAAGGTCCTGGATCTCCTTCGGGTACTTATCCCAAGACTTGGCGCTGACCGCCGGCAGATACTGGCTGAAGGACTGGTTGGTAATGTAGGAATACTTGAGGCCGCTATCCCAAAGCTTGGCACTGCGTATCGACTCGAACGTCGTCGACAAGCCGTCAATCGTGCCGCGTTGGAGGGCCTGAGGCACGTCCGGCCATGCGATCTTGACCGGGTTGGCACCAAGATCGGCATAACGAGCGATGTTTGCCGCGCCGCCGGGAATCCGGAGCTTCATATTGGCCATATCGGTGTGCACCTTGATCGGCTTGCCGACCGTGTGCGTGTGCTGGAAGCCCAGGTCGAGCCAGCGGCCGATCACTTTAACGCCGAGCTTCTTCTCGAACTTCTCGGCGAGGACCTTGCCCGGCTTTCCGTCAAAGATCTTGTAGGCGTCTTCCTGAGACACACCGTAAAGGATGGGGAGATCGACTGCGTCGAAGTCCTCAACGAACTTACCGAGCTGCCAAGTGCCGGGCAGGCCCATATCGAGAGCGCCCTGGTTCAACGCCTTCGGGACGTCTGTGTCCTTGAACTTGGCCGCGCCATGAAAGATCTTCACCTCGAGCTTACCGCCCGACTTCTTACTGAGTTCCTCGGCCCACTCGGCGATGCCGATATTGCGGCTGTGGTTGGGGCCGGTCTCGAGCGAGATCTCGAGCTTATGTTGGGCTTGCGCCCAAGCCGTCTGTCCGAGCGCCAGCAGGGCGGCCACGGAAACGGCTGCCATCCGCGTGATGCGGCAAAAATGCATGGTGATCTCCCTGGATGCGAGCACGCTTGGTGCGCGTCTTGCGGTGATTGTCGGATTTTGCGCATCGGCCCGCTGCGGGTGCGCAGCGGGCCGACTTCCGCTGACCAACTGGCCGCGAACATTCCAGAACCGCCGCCCCTCGTCAAGGCAAAGGGGCGATCGGACTAGGGTGCGGCCGGCTCTGTGGACGCCGCGGGCTGCGGCTCCAGTTTCGGCTCCCGCCGCGCAATGAATTTCTGGCTGAGCAAGGTCGCCACCAAGAGACTCGCTCCGATCAAATCGGTCACCAAGCCAGGCGTGATCAGGACCATGGATGCTGCCAGCAACATGATCGTTTCCCACCACGTGTTATGTCGAAGCAGATAACCGTGCAATCCGGAGGCGAGACAGATCACGCCGACAGTTGCCGAGCCGGCCGCCAGCGCCACCTCGTGCCAGGGCCCGATCAGCATCAACGCAGGACCGAACACACACATGAAGGGAACGATGTAGCCTGTCGCGCCGAGCTTCACCGCGGCCCAGCCGGTATCCCAGAGATTGCCGCCAGAAATGCCCTTCGCGGCAAAGACAGCGAGGGCGACTGGTGGTGTGATGGTCGAGAGGCACGAGTAATAGAAGACGAAGAGGTGGGCGGCCTCCGGCGTGACGCCAAGCTTGATTACTGCGGGTACCAGCAACGCGACCTGGATGATGTAGGCCGGCGTAGTGGGGAGGCCCATGCCGAGGATGATCCCTGCAAGGGCGGTCAGGATCAGCGCAAGAACCAGATTGTTCTGGGACAGATTGACAACGAAGCTCGTGAACTCGATCGCGACACCCGACAGCAGGATGACCCCGATCACGATACCGGCGACGGCGCACGCGGTGGAAATCGTGAGCGTGTCCCTAGCCGCCAGGATGAGTGCTTCGATTAAAATTTTCGGTCGAACATATTGCCTCGTCGTGCTGCGGAGGGCCGCGACCGGAAAGACGGATGCGATGCCCCACATTGCCGCATAAGGCGCCGAGTAGCCGGCGAGGAGAACGCCCGTGATCACCAATAGCGGAAGGAACTGATGGCCCCGTTCACGCAGCACGGCCCCCATCTGCGGCAGGTCAGGCCGCGGAAGGCCTTTCATACCTGTGCGCTTCGCTTCGAAATGCACAGCAGCGTAGACGGCAAGGTAGTAGAGGACAGCCGGCAGTATAGCCATGCTGGCTACGGTGAGGTAGCTGACACCCAGGTATTCTGCCATCACGAAGGCAGCAGCCCCCATGATCGGCGGCATGATCTGCCCCCCCGTCGACGCTACCGCCTCGACAGCTCCAGCGAAGGCAGGTCGGTAGCCGATCCGCTTCATAAGGGGGATGGTGAACACACCAGTCGTCATCACGTTCGAGACGGCGCTGCCGGAGATTGTGCCGAACATTCCGGACGTGATGACGGCCACCTTGGCGGGGCCGCCCGGCTTTCCGCCTGCCAGCGCCATCCCAAAGTCCATGAACAGCTTGCCCGTTCCGGTCTTCTCGACGAAGGCGCCAAAGATGATGAAGAGGACGATGTAGGTCGCGCAAACGCTGATCGGGATGCCGAGGATGCCGTCCAAGGTCATATAGACTTGGTCGAGCATGATCTGTGGCTTGAGGCTCGTAAAGAGCAGCGCATAGAGGATGAAGACGAGCGCGGTGATCGACAGCGCGGCCCCCAGCACACGGCGCCCGGCTTCGAGCACGATGACGACGAGCATTAGCCCCAAGATCCAGTCCTGGAGCTTGAGGTCATCGACAGTTGCGAACCGGTTGATGAAATATTCGTACTCGACGAACATGTAGCCGATCGAGACGATCGAACCCGCCACAAGCAGCCAATCAAAGATGCCCGGCGTCCCATCTTTCTCGGCGTTGAACCCCGTATAAACGAGGAACGTCAAGACGAGAGCGAACATCAAGTGCGTCCCGCGAAAATAAATCGGCTCGGGCACACCGAAGAGCGCAGCGTGAAGGTGATACAGCGTGAACGCGAGGCCGATTGTCGAGACAAGTAGCTTTATGAATCGTGTATACATGGCCTAGTCGTCGCCTCCCAAGGGCGTTGGCGTTTTTGAACGCCATTATCTTGCGCAGATCACTCACTTCGCCGGTTTTCGCGGCCGCCACGGTACTCGAGTGGCGGCTCGCGCAATAAGGATCGTCGCTCCCACCCGCTAATCAGCGGCGAGGCTCTGGATTAGTGGACGCCCTGCTCCTTGAAGAACTTCGCGGCGCCTGGATGCCATTTGGCATCGACCTTAGCGCCGAGGTCCTTCACGGTCTGCCCCTTGAACGAGGAGTTCACGTTGACGAGGTCCGGAAGCGCATCTGTCATCGCCTTGGCCATTTTGTAGACGAGGTCGTCTGGCAGCTTACAGCTTACGATGACGTGCGCCGCGAAGGCCACAGTGTTGTTGTCCTTCTCGAGACCGGGGTACACGGCCTTCGCTATTGTGTGACGCTGAAATCCGACGTTCTGTGCCTTGAGCTTCGCGAAGATGTCGTCCGGAATGTCAAGCATGGCAATCTTGCGGCTATTCGCCATGTCCTTGATCGAGCCGTTGCCCTCCGTGGTCACAATGAACGAGCCGACAATCTGGCCGTCCTTGAACATATTGGCCAAGTCGGAGAGGCTCGCAAATGCCATCTTCGAGGCGCCAGCGAAACCTACGCCCGCGGCGTCCATAACCCACCCGGCCACATCGTTCGTGGTGTTGCCCTTTGGCAGGGTTCCGACGGCCTTGCCCTTAAGGTCGGCGATCGAATTAATACCCAGGTCCGACCTGACCACGAATTGCGCGACGTTCGGATAGAGCGAAGCGAAATGGCAGACGTTCGTGTAAGGCTTGTCGATGCCGGTGCCCCTGCCGGCGAGAGCATCGACCGTCGAGGTCATGTTGCCCATGCCGATCTCGGCCTTGCCTTCCTCGATTGCCTTCATGTTGACCAAACCGGCACCCGGACGGTTCTCGATCGAGAGACCGGGAATGGCCTTCTCCCAGAGAACCTTGAGAGCACCACCGATCGGGATCCAAGAACCGCCTGTGGGACCGGTGAAGTACGTCAGTTTGGTGGGTGTCTGAGCGGCAGCCGGTACGACTCCGAGACCCAACGCGAGCAACACGGCGCCGGCAGCGCCAGCGTGGCGAACTCTCATAGGTGATCCTCCCTAGGATTCTGTCGTGAGTTTTTGGCCGACGCGCGTGACGCCGTCCGCAAGTCCTTTATCCCAAGGTGCCGCGCGTGAAGTCAACGGCAAGTGAGGCGTCTGCGTGAAGAATGCAGCGGGTTGCATAGCACAAGTTCAGGCTATGCTCAGTGTGGATCAGGCCCAACCCAGTTGCTTCATGGCCCAGCCTGCGTGCCAGATCTTGGTCATGTGGCGAATCTTGTCGCCTTCGAATTCCATGACGTAGACGTAGTCCGTCTCGATCCGTTTGCCGGTTGGCGGCACTGGGCCGCCCGCCCCGGTGTGCGTTCCCATGAAGACGCCATAGGCACATACGTTGCCACGCTCGGCGTCGGTCGCGAACGACCGAACGACATACCTGCCGTCCGGAATGGTCGTCAGGATCGCTTTCATCCAATCGCAATAGGCATCGAGGGATTTGACCTCGGCTAGAGGCTCGGCCTGGGATGCGAAGGTCGCTCCCGGCAAACAGTACGCCTTGCAACCGGCCCAGCCCTTACCCGTCTCGCATGCCTCGAAGAATTTTCTCGCGGTATCCGTGATCATAGCGTGGCCTCCAATATGCCCAACCCGGCAACAGGGAACTGCAGCGTGGTCCACGGTCCCAGCCACCGGCATTTGAGCCTATTTCACAATCCGAGCGTTGTCCTCCCATACGCTGATGGTTGCGTCGTGATCGCAGTGATCAACGTCGCGCTTGGCCCGGCGGCAGGTTCCAGCTAAGTTGCATTGATCTCGGACAAACGCGGGCATCCTCGGCGATGCGGCGTGCGCCGGGGCTTCACACCTGCAACAACCGCAACACACCAGGAGCCCTCCCCCATGGCGATCAAGGTTGGTGACAAGCTGCCCGAAGCGACCTTCATGACGATGGGCGCCGACGGTCCAAAACCGATGACGACGGCCGAAGTCTTCGGCGGCAAGAAGGTAGCGCTGTTCGCGGTGCCGGGCGCCTTTACGCCTACGTGCCACAAGACCCACATGCCGGGCTTCGTCGCGCGCATGGACGAGCTCAAGGCGAAGGGCTTCGACGCCGTCGCCTGCACGGCCGTCAACGACGTGTTCGTCATGAGCGAGTGGGCCAAGGCCACCAATGCCGATGGCAAGGTTCTGATGTTGGCCGATGGCGCCGCCGATTTCGCAAAGAAGATCGGCATGGACATGGATCTCTCGTCACGGGGCCTCGGCGTTCGTTCGAAGCGCTACGCGATGGCGATCAGCGATGGCGTCGTGAAAGTTCTGAACCTCGAAGAGGCACCCGGCCAGGTCTCGTCTTCAAGCGCAGAGACGCTGTGCTCGATGGTCGACAAGAGCCTTTGATCCTCGCGCCAATCGGCGACGACAAAAAAGAAGCCCCACGCGATTGCGTGGGGCTTTTTCATGACCACATCGAAGACAGCGCCACATGACGTCTCGAGTTTGTCGACAACTCGAGATTGCTCTATGGATGAGTAAGGCGAGGCTGGCCGGATAAGATCATTGACGAGACTGCGGGCAGCTTGAACGAGGAGGCTTGGCATGCGTCGCTTCGCACTTGCCATCGGCATCATCGGCGCAATCGCCTTCGCGGCGGGCGCGCAGACCCGTCCGGACGAAGCCCGCGTCTTCGCTGTTCCCGGACCGACGATTGCGGCCGCCCCCAGCACGCCACCTGCCTCGAAGGAACAGCCGTCGAAAGAGAACGGCGCCACGCGCGAAAGCACCGGTGTGGCGTCGGACCCAAAGCCTCAAGAGCCACCGGTCGCAGCAAAAACTATTTTTGGAGCCGCCGCGACACCCGCGTCGCTCGCAGCACGCTCTATCGGTTTCTATTCGCGAGGCTGCCTCGCAGGGGCCGTAGCGATACCGACCGACGGCGAGACGTGGCAGGTCATGCGGCTCTCGAGAAACCGGAACTGGGGGCATCCGAAGCTGGTGGCCATGGTAAAGCGCCTCGCAGGTGAGGTGGCTGCGAAGGACGGTTGGCAAGGACTTCTGGTCGGCGACATCTCGCAGCCGAGGGGCGGCCCCATGTTGACCGGCCACGCCAGCCATCAGATCGGCCTCGACGCGGACATCTGGCTGACACCGATGCCCAATCGACGGTTAACGCCGGCCGAGCGTGAAGCCTTGAGTGCCACTTCAATGCTCGGAAAAGACGGCATCCATGCGGACCCGCAGGTCTTCACGCCCTATCACGCGGCACTGATACGGCGAGCGGCGTCCTACGACGAAGTCGAGCGGGTCCTGGTGCACCCGGGCATCAAGAAGGCGATGTGCGAGGAGAAGGGCGTCGATCGCACGCACTTCCACAAGATCCGGCCGTACTGGGGGCATCACTATCACATGCATATTCGCATCGCGTGCCCGCCGGACAGTGTCGGCTGCCGTCCGCAGCCGCCAGCTGGGCCTGAAGATGGTTGCGGAAAAGAAGTCGACGATTGGATCGCGCTTCTGCAGCGTCCGCCCAAGGTAGCTCAGCCCGGCGCCAAGCCATCGCCGCCGCCCAAGCCTGTCACGCTTGCCGACCTCCCGCCCGAGTGCCGCCTCGTCGTGGAAGCCGACGGCGACGACGGACGAGATCACAAGCCGGGGAAGCCGCAGGACGCGCGCGGCGCGACGTCTCGCTGACCGCGGCTAGAACGCCGCGATCTCCCGAACGTCCGCCTCGCACCGAGTGGTCAGCGGCTCAATCGGCGCGCCCGATCCGTCTCACACGTTGGTCCTGACGCCCGTGCCGATCTGACAGGCGACGCCGGTTCCACCAAGGCCGCAATAGCCATGCGGAACCTTCGCAAGATATTGCTGATGGTAGTCCTCGGCGAAGTAGAACTCAGGGACCTCAAGGATCTCTGTGGTGATGTCGCCGAAACGCTTTGCCTTCAAGGCAGCATTGTAGCTGTCGCGGCTTGCCTCGGCCGCCTGTCGCTGTGCAGCAGAGTAAACATAGATGCCCGAACGATACTGGGTGCCGACGTCGTTGCCCTGGCGCATGCCCTGGGTGGGGTTGTGACTCTCCCAAAACGTCTTCAGCAGCATCTCGTAGCTGATCTTATTCGGGTCGAAGGCGACGAGCACGACCTCATTGTGGCCGGTCTGGCCGGAGCAGACCTCTTCATAGGTCGGATTGGGCGTTATGCCGGCGGCATAGCCCACGGCGGTGATCCAGATCCCATCCTCGAGCTCCCAAAACTTACGCTCGGCGCCCCAGAAGCAGCCCAAGCCAAACATGGCGAGTTCGATGCCCTCGGGGTAGGGCCCCTGGAGTGGTCGTCCGTTGACGAAATGGCTGGACGCCGTCGGGATCGGCGTCGAACGACCCTTGAGCGCGGTGGCGGGGGTCGGGAACTCGATCTTCTTGCGAAAGAGCATGTGAGGCCTCGCAACGGTGGAACGGCAGGGTCGATATTCCCGGCAATATAGGCGACTTCGTTCGAGTTTGCCGGAATCTTCGTGGTCACGATCGAGCGAACCGCTCAGACGGACGTCAATTCACGAAAATGCTCACCTTACGGCGTCGGCGGCCGAGCCAGCCGAGGAGAAGGGACAATACCCCTGCGACGAGCCAAGCCGGTAACCGGAGCACGGGACGCACAGCACTTTCCCACAGCACCGGATGAGCCTTCCCCACAATGAGCTTACGGAACCCCTCGATGCTGGCTGGATGCAGAGCCGTCCAGTGGTCCCCCAGAGACGTGATCACGAGGCTCGATCCGCCGGCCAAAGTGCGCGAACCATCATAGGCGATAGCGACGACGGCGGCGATCAGAAGGAGCCTTGCCACGAGGCGGAGCAACATCTTGATGGCCGAGCGCGCCGTCGAGGACACCAGCAGTGTCAGCGCGATAGCGATCGGAAGCACGATCGCGGCGTGGACCAGGAAAAAGTTGACGACCTTGTCCAGCATCGGGCGCGAAAAACTCCAGGCAAGAGCGAATGAGGTACACGTCGGCCGAAGAGGGTGCAAGGCCGCAGCCTCAATCGAAGCCGCCTCAAGATGGTGCGAGTGCGAGCATGGTGGCCATAGCCGCTATTGCCACCGCGGCCACCCACAAGGCGACCCGACCGGAGCGGCTGTGCCGCGCTTCCTCGGCTGCAAGGCGTGCAATCGAAGCGTCGTCGAGACGGACGCCGTTGCGGGCCATCTCGGCCATCGAACCCAGCAATCGCTCTGCGCCGGCGAGCAGAGTCGGCAGTTGGCTGGCGAGCTTACCGACCTCGCCCGCACCTTCGCGAGCCTCCTTCAGTGCGCCGGCGGCGCCGAGATTGGCCTCTATCCACTCGCGAGCGATCGGCTCGGCGGCAGTCCAGATGTTCAGCGTCGGGTCAAGGCTGCGGGCGACGCCCTCGACGACGACCATGGTTTTCTGAAGATTGATGAGTTCGGGCCTAGTCTCCATGTCGAAGACTTCGGTGTAGGCAAAGAGCTGGCCGAGCAGGTCGGCCATCGAGATTTCCTCGGCGGTGCGTCCGTGGATCGGCTCGCCGATCGCCCGCAGGGCCTGTGCGAAGACCTCGACGGGGTGATGCGGCGGGACGTAACCCGCCCAGAAATGAACTTCTGCGGCGCGGCGATAATCGCGATTGATGAGCCCGTGCAGGATCTCCGCTAGAAAGCGGCGCTCCTTGGATCCAAGACGGCCCATGATACCGAAATCGACGGCGACGACATTGCCGGCCTTGTCGACCAGCAGGTTGCCCTGATGCATATCCGCGTGAAAAAAGCCATCGCGAATGGCGTGGCGCAGGAATGAGCGCAGCACTGTGAGCCCCAGTCCGCGCAGGTCGTGGCCTTCGGCTTCGAGGCGGCTTTTGTCAGCAATCGGTATGCCGTCGATCCATTCGACGGTTAGAACACGCTGCGCCGTGCGGCGCCAATCCACTGAAGGAATGCGGAGATTGCCGCTTTCGAGCGCCCGGTCGGCGGCGATGTTCTCGGCCATTTCCGACATGGCGGCGGCCTCCAGCCGGAGGTCCATTTCGAGCTCGGTGGTGGCCTTGAGCGTATCGACCACGGCGACGGGCTTAAGTCGGCGCGACGGACGATGCACGCGCTCGATCAGGGAGGCCGCGAGATAGTAACTGTCGAGATCCCGTCGGAACCGGCGCTCTACGCCCGGGCGCAAAATCTTCACCGCGACTTCGCGTCGAGCGCCGTCCTTGTCCAGAACGACGGCCTTGTGCACCTGGGCGATAGATGCAGCTGCGACGGGGGGACCAAGCTCGACGAAATGATCCTCGAGCCGGCCTCCCAGCGCCTCCTCGATGGCGCGGCGTGCCTCGGACATCGGGAATGGCGCCAACCGATCCTGCAAGTGACGCAGGTCACGCGCGAGGTCCGGGCCAATAACGTCCTCGCGGGTCGCAAGGAACTGGCCAAGCTTGATGTAGGAGGGACCGAGGCGCGCGAAGGCCTCGGCGGTTCGTCGGTGGCGGGGCGTGGTGGCGCGCAGTGGCCAGGTCAATACCGTGATCGGCAAAGTGAGCCAACGCGCGAGGCGGAGCGCGAGAGGAACCTTCATGCCCTTGGGCACGAAGCTCACGCCGTAGCGCGCCAGCGTCAAGCCGGCGCGCGCGAGGCGGAAAAGGTTTGCGATCACACTGGCCAACTTGGGGCTTCCGGCTGCTCGAGATGGGGCCGGGCGCAAGATCCGGCGCGACTATTTAGCGGGCGCGGCTGGTATAGCAGGTGGAAGGACGATTCGATGGGTAAAGACGCGGGGCATGTCGCACGCTGCTTTGCCGCCGGCAGAAGACGAATCGCCGCAGAGGAACCCTATCCCCCCGGTCGCGTTCGCCCATCATCACCCAATCAATGGAGGATGATACCACATGGCGAATCTCATGTTTTCAACCAAGCGCGTGCTGCTCAGCACTGCAGGCGCTGTTGCGCTTTCGATCGGTTCTGTGGGCCTTGTGTCGGCTCAGACGACTCCAGCCCAGAAGCAGCCCACAGATCAGGCGCAACAAACACAGGGCCAGACGGGCCAACAGGGGCAGCAGCCGTTGACCCAGGCCGTGTCGTCCCTGGAGCAAGCAAAACAGAGCATTCAGAACGCGTCATCCAATCAGCTTCGTCAGACGGCGCAGCAGGCGATGGATCCGCTTCAAAAGCTCGAGCAGTCGCTGCAGAGCGCGGGCACCCAAGGCGGGACGCAGGTTCAGACGACCATGGAGAGCGTGAAGACAGCACGCTCGGCACTGCAAGAGCAGCGACCGGATAAGCAGCTCATCTTGCGAGCGCTCGACGACGTGATCCAGGGGGCACGCAGCGTGGAGCAACAGGCGCAGAACCAACAGGGCGGCAGCCAGGGCGCGACCTCCGGGCAGGCCTCGTCAGGTCAGGCCTCGGGCGCACAAATCGGCGTTCAGCAGAAGTCGGCACAGATTGAGGTCCAGCAGAAGGCCCCGCAAGTGACCGTTCAGCAGCCGGCCCCTCAAGTGACAGTCCAGCAGCCGCGTCCCGAAGTGACGGTGGTACAGCCGAACCCGGAGGTCTCGGTGAAGCAGGCGCGGCCGGAGGTCACCGTCAATCAGACCGGCGAGCCGAAGGTGACAGTCCAGAAGCAGGGCGAGCCTCAGGTGAATGTGCAAGCCCAGGGCGACACAGCGACGAACCGCGAGACAACGCAGTCGACCACGAGCCCGGGCTCTACAAGGCAACCAGCCACGACGGCTCAAACCACTACTGGACCGACCAATCAGATTGCCGGCATGGGACGCGGGCTGGTCGGCAAGAACATCTATGGGTCGAACAATAGCAGCATCGGCGACGTCGAGGACGTAGTCATGCAGAATTCGCAGGTCCAGTCGGTTCTCGTCGACGTCGGCGGGTTCCTCGGGATCGGGGCCCGGCGCGTCGCTATTCCGATCTCGTCACTGAGCATGCAGGGCGATCGATTGGTCACCTCGATGACCGAGGCGCAGGTTCGCAATCTTCCCGAGCATCGTGCTGCTCAGTAGCGCGTAACGCTGACTTGTCGAGTTGGCATTCCGGGCCCGGAGCATTGGAGTGCTCCGGGCCTCGTCAAGCGTCGCGCAGCCTGAACCGCTGAATTTTGCCGGTTGCCGTCTTCGGGAGGGCGTCGGCGAAGTCGATCCAGCGCGGGTATTTCCACGGCCCGGCTTTCGCCTTTACGTGGTCCTGTAGTACCGGAACGAGTCCGTCCGGCGAAACGCCAGGTTTCAGGACCACGACGGCGCGTGGTTTGAGCAGGCCGTCACCGTCGTGCCTCGGGACAACGGCAGCTTCCAAGACGGCTGGATGGGCAACCAATGCGCTTTCCACTTCGAACGGCGACACCCAGATGCCGGAGACCTTGAACATGTCGTCGGTGCGACCCTGGTAGGTGTAGTAACCATCGGCATCGCAGACGTACTTGTCGCCGGTGCGCAGCCATTCCCCCTCGAAGGTTCGGCGGGTCTTTTCGCGCTGGTTCCAATACCCCTCCGCGGCGGAAGGTCCGGCGACGATCATCTCTCCGACCTCACCCGGCGCGACCTCGCCGCCCGCGTCGTCAACGAGGCGCACTCGGTAGCCCTGCACAGGTTTTCCAGTGCTGCCGAACTTGATGTCACCCATTCGGTTCGAGACGTAGATGTGCAGCATCTCCGTCGACCCCACACCATCGAGAATGTCGACGCCGAAGCGGCGCTTCCAGGCTTCCCCTACCTCGGCAGGCAGGGCCTCTCCAGCTGAGACACACACCCTGAGCCGCGAAGACGACAGATCAGGCCCCGCGCCCGGATGAGCCAACATGGCTGCGAAGAGCGTCGGAACGCCGTAGAAAATGGTCGGCTGATGGGCCTTCAAGGTGCGAAACACGCTTTCCGGCGTCGGGCGATCAGCGAGCAGGATGGTCGATGCGCCGACCGAGAGTGGGAAGCTCATGGCGTTGCCGAGGCCATAGGCGAAGAACAGCTTAGCTGCCGAGTAGCACACATCATCTTCGCGAATGCCGAGGACGCCTTGACCATAGAGCTGGGCCGTCGCCATCGGGCTGGTGTGCACATGGCGGACGCCCTTGGGCATGCCCGTCGAGCCCGACGAGTAGAGCCAGAACGCGGTCTCGTCCGGGGATGTATCCGCGGCGGTGTACTCAGAACTCTGGCGGTTCAGCTCCGCGGATAGGTTGAGCGCGCGCGACGGTGCGGTGGCGCCAGCCACTAAGATATGGGTGAGAAATGGGAGCCGGTCCAGCAATGGCTCAATCACGGGCAGAAGAGGCGCCGAGACGATCAACGCCTTGGCGCGACTGTCAGCCAGGATGTAGGCATACTGCTCGGTGGTCAGGAGTGTATTCAGCGCAACTGGCACTACTCCGGCCTTGATGGCACCCCAGAAGGCGACGGGGAATGCCCGGGTATCGTGTAGCAACAATGCAATGCGCGTTTCGCGGCCTATGCCGTAGGCGCCCAGCAGATTGGCCATGCGGTTGCAGCTCTCGGCCAGCTCGCCGAACGTCAGTGTGCCGACGGCATCGATAAACGCGGGCTTGGCGGCGCGCCCCGCGGCGAGATGACGATCGATCATGTCGGTTGCCGCGTTGTAGATCGTGCTCATCGGCTTCGTCCTCCCAGCCGTGGCGACTCTTCGGACGCTTCCGGCAACTGGCTCGCCCGCTTCGACCCCGTGGCAGGCGCCATCATAATGCGCCGTAAACCACATCCATCAAGTAGAGGCCCCTCGAAGGCGCCAATGCCCCACAGCGCGACCTGTCGCGGGCGTCCAGCGCGGCCTTCATGTCAGTGGGAGTCCACCGTCCCTCGCCAACGTGTTTCAGGCTACCGGCGAGCGAGCGCACCTGATGGTGGAGGAATGAGCGTGCGGCGGCCTCTATGCGGATCTCCTCGCCGGCGACCGAGACATCGAGACGGTCGAGCGTCTTTACCGGTGAAGCCGCCTGGCAAGCGGCAGCGCGGAAGGTGGTGAAATCGTGGCGGCCGATCACGAGTGCCGCGGCCTCAGCCATGGCTTTCGGGTCGAGCGGTCGCGGCACCCACCAAACGCGATTGCGATCGAGAGCCGGGGGCGCCTTACGGGCGAGGATACGGTAGAGATAGCCTCGCCCCGTCGCCGAGAAGCGCGCGTCGAAATCAGGTGCGGCGACGGCGGCGTCGAGGACCACGATCGGGTCGGGCTTCAGGTGAAAATTGAGGGCCTCGCGGACCTTGAACGGCTCCCAGGCTCGCGTGAGGTCGAAGTGCGCCACCTGGCCTCTGGCATGAACGCCCGCGTCGGTGCGGCCTGCGCCGCGCACGCTCACGGTTTCACCCGTTAAGCGGAACAACGCCTCGGTCAGGCGGCCCTGGATGGAGCGCCCTTCGGCCTGGATCTGCCAGCCCACGAACGGCGTGCCGTCATACTCGATGGTAATGCGATAGCGCGGCATGCAGACGGCACAGCCTCAATACGGGGAGAGTCGGCCCGGTCTCGGCCGCCTCACCGGAATAAGGGCGCGCCTCGCGGACCGCAACCTCAGTGACGTCCCCCGCCGTGGCCGCCGCCATGCCCCCGGGCGCCCCTGTGTCGGAAAATACCCGAGCGGTGATGATCGCCACCACGGTGGGCCTTGCGGCCGTAGTAGGGGATGCCTCCGTAGCCACCGGCCGACGCATAGGAACTCGCCACTGGGCCCGCGTCACCATGATGGTAATGGTGGGAGACGGAGCGTTTCTCTTCGAAGCCGAGGCTCAGCGGCGTAGCGCCGCCAGGATTGATGATCACGCGCTGATGTGGCGGCAATGGCCGGAAGACGCGAACGCCCTCTTCGAGGGTGACGGTCGCTCCGTAGAACGGGCGCGTCTCGATGCGCGTCGTCGACGGCTGCTGGGCGAGGGCGGCGGCGGGGGCCAGAATAGCGGCGACTAGGGCGAGGGCAAACGCGTTGCGCATGACTGAGAACGCTCCGGAAAGGACAACTCACCCAATCTTATACGGTTTCTTAGCCAACGCCAGTAATAAGCTGAAACCAATTATTAATATTCCAACCTCATCTCTGCCCGACAAGTCTCACGTGCCCAGCGGATGGCCTTCGATCTCGTAGGGCCAAGCCGCGATGCCGCCATCCAGCGCGTGAGCCCGAAGCCCGAGCTGGCGCATGAGAAAAGCAGCTGCGAGGGCCCGGCGGCCCGTACGGCAATACACGACGTAGGTGCGCGAGCGATCGAGACCACGGACGCGCTCGCGGAGCTGATCGAGTGGCATCAGGCGCGAGCGCGGGAGGCGCCACAGCTCCCATTCTTCCTCGCCGCGGCAATCGATCACCTCGGCGGTGCCGCCCTCGATCAAGAGGCGGGCGGCGGACGGCTCTATCACATCGACGAGTTCGGCCTTCAGGAGACGATCGAAATCGCCTTTCGCGAGGCGAAGAAGGCGGCCATCTGTCACCATGCGGACGGTGGCGTTGCGAGCGAGGTCCTGGAGCAATGCCTCCTCGCCGAAGGAGCCGCCGGTGCCGAGCCGCGCAACGGGTGATCCGCGGCGCACAACCTCGGCCAGACCGCTCTCTACGACATAGAAGTAATCGCCGGGCTGGCCCTCCAGCACCACGTCGTCGCCAGCAGCGACCGTCCAGGCCTCCATGGCTTCGGCGCAGCAGACGATCTGATCGAAGCTCAGCTGCTTGAAGGCGGCGGAGCGCATCAGGGCTGCGGTGCGCTCGCGGACGACGTCGTCGAGCGCTGCGAGGCTCTTTGCTTGCTGCGTCGCCGAGATCAATCGGTCGAGGCGGGCACCGTCGATGACAAGGTAGGTCGAGAAGCGTGTGAGCCGCAGCACCGCGCCAGCCGGGATCGTGTAAAGAATGGCCGGCTCGGGTGCCGTTTCATTGACCGACAGAATGGCGAGGTGCTCGCCGCCGCCGTCCTTGGCGACCATATGCAGGCCGCCTTCCAGCAGCACCACAAGATCGCCGGGCCGCGCATCGACCACCTCGGCCAATTCGCCGTTACGCACGCCCGGGTCTGAAATCAGATCCGCCAAGCCGTCCTCGGGCAAGTTGGCGAAGAGGCGTGTCCGGCGCAGCTTGCTGGTGACAGGTTCCATCTGGCTCGGCTCCCCTGAGATCAACCGGTCACGGTGAGCTGCGCATTCAGGCCAAAGCGGTTAGGCGTGCGCGCCCTCGATGCAGCACTTCTTGTATTTCTTGCCGCTGCCGCACGGGCACGCGTCGTTGCGGCCGACCTTGGGCGCGGCGCGCTGGTACGTGACGGCCGGCGCATGATGATGGTGGCCGTGATTGCAATTCGGACCATGCACATGGCCGTGGTGATCATGGTCGTGGTCGTGATCGCAGTCGGGGCCATGGACATGCGGCGTCTCGGCAGCCGGCTTCCGCGTCGTCTCGGTATCGCTCATAGGGTTCTCCTTTTGAGGCCTTGATAGCATGTAGGCCGCGCTGCGCGCACCTCCGCGGGCAGCGGCGCGGTGCGCCGTCCTCAGATCGTTTCCTGCTCGAGGCAGCACTTCTTGTACTTCTTGCCACTGCCGCACGGACAAGGCTCGTTGCGGCCGATCTTGCGGCCATCGCGGACGAAGGGCTCGGCGGCATGCCGATCTCCGTCATCGCCATCGGGATCCAGATCGAGTTCGCTCGGGTCGCTGGCCGTAAACCATGCCCATTCGCTGAGATAGTCGATCAGGCCATCGAACCGCTCGGCTCGCGTCAGTTCCTCGTTCAAATCCGCGTAGTCGGCGCGAGCAATATCCTCGATATCGCCCCTCGAGACATGCTGTTGGTCGACGACACCTTTGGACAACCAGCGATCGATCAAGAGGAGAAACCGGTCGTCCTGGAAATAAGCGAGGGCGAGAACGAACAAGGTTCGAAACGCGTTGTCCGATTCGCCCTCGAGTCGTGGGGCCAAAGCCTCGCAGTAAGCGGCGACCTCAGATTGAGGCAGCTTGCCGAGACGGGCCATGGCCTGCAGGCTTTGTAGACAGGCGCAGCGGACATAGGGATCGGCTTCGGCGTTCTCGATCAGTGCCTTGAGGGGGCCGAGATCGCTACCATCGTAGACGCGGGCCAGGATGGCGTGCACGTCCTCAGTGACGATGTCGTCGATCTGGTCGAACGCCGCCTCGGAATCGGCTGAGAGGTAGGCAACCAGCGGTGCAAAGGCGCGCGGCTCCTCCCAGAGGCCAAGGAGATAAAGCGCGAACGTATGCAGGAAGTAGGCATGCCTGTCGTCACGGGCCGCCAGCATCCTGACTTCGATCTGCCCGGCATCGAGTGCCAACTCGGCCAGCAAGCGGTCCTTGAACTCATCAGCGCGCGCAATGACGATCGCCAACGGGATGGCAGGCCGCACACCGATCTCGCGATAGGAAAGATCCGCAATGACCTCGTCGGCGGGCTTCGAGCCTGCCTCGCCAAGTAACTCGAGCAGCTGTTGGCGGCCAAGCTCTGCCTTGTCCATAGTGCGGCTCCCGGTCGAATTCTGGTTCAGATTCAGCCAGCTGGCGCTGGTACGCCCGGGCCAGCTCGTCGGCTGCAGTCAACAGCGGCCGCGGCCCCTTCTATCCCGTCGCATTGCCTCCGCGCGACGGCTGAATTAACAAACGCCATGGACACCGTACTCATCATCGACTTCGGCAGCCAGGTGACGCAGCTGATCGCGCGTCGCGTGCGCGAGGCTGGCGCCTATTCGGAAATCGTACCGTTCAACAAAGCCGAGGAGGCGCGTGAGCGGCTTAAGCCGCGCGCCGTCATCCTCTCGGGCGGGCCTGCCAGCGTCACTGAAATGGGAACGCCGAGGGCGCCGGACTGGGTGTTCACGTCAGGGTTGCCGGTGCTCGGCATCTGCTACGGCGAGCAGACCATGGTCGCGCAGATGGGCGGCGAGGTCGAAGGCGGCCACCACCGCGAGTTCGGCCGGGCCGAGATCGAGGTCGTCGATGATTGCGCGCTGTTCGAGGGCGTTTGGGCCAAGGGCGATCGCGACACCGTCTGGATGAGCCACGGCGACCGGGTCACGCAGCTGCCGCCTGGATTCCGGGTCGTGGCCGTGAGTCAGGGTGCGCCGTTCGCGGCCATCGCGGATGCGGAGGGAAAGCACTTCGCGGTGCAGTTCCATCCGGAGGTGGTCCACACGCCGCGCGGGGCCGCACTCATTCAGAACTTCGTGCGCAAGATCTCGGGTCTGCCCGGCGACTGGACGATGCGCCACTTCCGATCGAGCGAGATCGAGAAGATCCGTGCGCAAGTGGGTCAGTCGAAGGTGATCTGCGGGCTTTCGGGCGGCGTGGACAGCGCAGTGGCGGCGGTGCTGGTCCACGAGGCGATCGGCGACCAGCTGACGTGCATTTTCGTCGACCATGGCCTGATGCGGCTCAACGAGGCCGAAGAGGTCGTCCGGCTGTTCCGGGGCACGTACAATATTCCGCTGATCCACGTCGATGCGTCGAAGCAGTTCCTGGGCGCGCTCGCTGGCGTCTCCGACCCCGAGCAGAAGCGCAAGACGATCGGGCGACTGTTCATCGAGACTTTCGAGGCGGAAGCGAACCGCATCCGCGGCGGATCTGTTAGTGGCGCTTCGGGTGCCCACACAGCACCCGCGCAGTTCCTGGTCCAAGGCACGCTCTATCCCGACGTGATCGAGAGCGTGTCGTTCACGGGCGGGCCGTCCGTCACGATCAAGTCGCACCACAACGTCGGCGGGCTGCCGGAGCGTATGAATCTGAAGCTGATCGAGCCGCTGCGGGAGCTGTTCAAGGACGAGGTGCGCGCGCTCGGCCGCGAACTGGGGCTGCCCGAGGCGTTCGTTGGGCGGCATCCGTTCCCGGGTCCGGGTCTCGCGATCCGATGCCCCGGCGAGGTGACGGTCGAGAAGATGGACATCCTGCGCAAGGCCGACGCCATCTATCTCGACGAGATCCGGAAAGCGGGGCTTTACGACACGATCTGGCAGGCCTTCGCCGTGCTGCTGCCGGTGCGGACCGTCGGCGTAATGGGTGACGCGCGCACCTACGATCACGTCTGCGCGTTGCGTGCCGTCACCTCGACCGATGGCATGACGGCCGACTTCTTCCCGTTCGACATGAACGTGCTGGGGCGCACCGCAACGCGCATCATCAACGAGGTGCGCGGCATTAACCGCGTCGTCTACGACGTGACCTCGAAGCCGCCGGGGACGATCGAGTGGGAGTGAGGGTGGCGGGCACGCTCGCCGCCAGGCTCATTGCCATGACAGAGGCTTCATTGCCGGCAGTACGGCCTCGGGGTCGAGGCCCAACTCGTGAATTCCGAGCGTCCAAAGACAGAAATCTGAAGGTGGAGTGTGCAGCGACCCAAGCGCGCCATCGCGGAACAGAAGTTCCAGACGATTGCCCTTGAAGACGCCGTGAGCGCCAGCGAGCCGCAACGCAACCCGACTGATGTTGGCTGCGGCCTCGCCCACGACATACTTGGCCCGAAAAAGCGCGATGTTGGCGTGCTGGGTCGGTCCCTCGCTGTCATAGAGCCAGGCAGCGCGGTACATCATGAGGCGCGCCGACTCGAGTTCGACGCTGAGCAGGGCTACCTGCCGTCTCACATCCGGATGATAGGCAAGCGGCTGCGCGTAGCCGGGAGGCAAACGCTCCTTGACCACGCGTAGTAGTTCCTCATAGGCAGCTCCCGCGACGCCGAGATAGACCGCTGTGTAAGAGCCCCAGCCCCAGACAGCCGTCTGGTTCCGGAACGGGCGGATATCGTCGGATTGATAGACGACTGCCTGGTCTTCCAGGTGGCAGGCATCGAGAACGAGGGAGTCGCTGCGCGTCGCGCGCATCCCCATCGTGTTCCAGTTTTTGATAATGCTACGGCCCTCGGCCACGCGCGGGATGAGGACAAAAGCTCCCGCTGTGGGCGCGATTGCCGTCTCGGGCCTAGCGAGAACAAGACAGTAGTCGGCGTCCTCGATCATCGAGGCAAACATCTTGCGCCCCGTGATCTGCCACCCTCCTGGAACCTTGCGGATCACCGTATCGAGCCATCGCTCGCCGATGATGCCGGTCGATGTCGCCTCCGAATAGTTGCCGGAGATCAGCTTGCCCTGACGGACGACGAGGTCGGCGACGTATCGTTTCGCTTCGAGCGAGACCTCGGGGCTACTCAACAGAGGCATGACGACGGATGCGTGCATGTTGAAGGAGAGCGCTGTCGACGGGCAACCGTGGCCGAGCGCCTCGTAGGCGATGACGTGGCCAAGGAAACCCGAGCCCGCGCCCCCCAACTCCTTCTGAACACTCAGCTCAAGAAAACCCTCGCGGCGAAGACGATCATAGTTTTCCGTCGGGCGTGAGCCGTCGCGGTCGTGCTCCATGGCGCGCGTGGCGAATTCGGCGGCGAGTTCTCGACAGCGCCGGCGGAGATGTTCGTGGGCTTCTGACAGGGAAAAGTCCATGGCTCGTGCCCTCCGCGCGCGGGCTGATGAAATCGTAGGTCTGCAATTCTAGCTGCGAAACTGGAGACCGATACGGTGATTGCCCAGGCGGATTGCTGCACAAACCGTCGGCAGTCGAGGTGCGCTTTCAAGCTCCCACCCGCGTCGCGAACTCGTCGAACACGGACAGCGCCTCGTCCGTGAGGACCGGCACGGCGGGCATCTGGCGTTGGTCCATGGGGAGGGACACTTCGCGGCGGAGATCGGCGGCGGAGATGCGGCGCTGCCATTTCGGATCGAGGGCGGCGAGGCGGGCCATGAAGGCGGCGGATTCCGGAACGGCCAGCGCATAGTAGAGCCGCGCAATCCCAGAGAGATACATGGTGGCGACGCACATCGAGCAGGGCTCGGCGGTGGTGTAGAGATCGCAGCCCGAGAGATCGAGCGTGCCGAGCTTCGCGCAAGCATCGCGGATGGCCTCGACCTCGCCGTGGGATGTGGGATCGCATCGACCGTTTGCGCGGTTCAGGCCCTCGCCTACGATCCGGCCGTCCTTGACGATGACGGCCGCATAGGGAAGCGCCCCGGGCTCGTCCAGGCTTTCGCGCGCGATCTCGAGGGCACGCTGCATGAAAGTCTCGTGCATGCTGGGTCACTCCATTGCAACTCGTCGGGGTCCGCGGGACCATGCTCGCGCCTGCGAGCGCTCGATGCAACGGGGTCCGGGCACCGGTTGACGGCGAGATCCGGGCGGACTGACGGCGATCAAGCAGCGCGCGTCGCGACAGGGTAGGCTTCGGCGATGGAAAAAGCGTGCAGTCCACCGACACAGAACGACCGCCAAGGCAGTGCGCTTCCCGGCCTCGATCCGCAGGTTTATGCGAAGTGGCGCGCGTCGGAGCTTGGCGCGATCACGGAGCGGATCGAGCGGCGGCTCATGCTGGAGCTGATCGGCGACGTAAGGGGCAAGCGCGTGCTCGAGGTCGGATGCGGCGACGGGGCACTTGCCGTCGAGCTTGCGAAAATGGGCGCCGAGGTGACCGGGGTCGATGCCTCGGAACGGATGATCGAGGCGGCGCGGGAGCGAGCGAACCGTTCCGGTGTGCCACTGTCGCTTCATCTCGGGCCGGCGGAGGCGCTGCCGTTCGAGGGCGAGCGGTTCGACATGGTCGTGGCGCAGACGATCCTGTGCTTCGTCGCCGACGGCAGCCCGGCTTTCGGCGAGATTGCGCGTGTCCTCAAACCGGGCGGACGGCTGGTGATCGGCGAGCTCGGCCGATGGAGCACGTGGGCGGCCGAGAGACGGGTGCGGGCATGGCTCGGGTCGCCGCTTTGGAAACGCGGACATTTCCGAACGCCGGGCGAGTTGAGGCGGCTGGCAGAACGGGCGGGGCTGGTGCCGGGGCCGGTTCGCGGCGCGGTCTACTACCCGCGGCTCGGTCTAGCCGCGCGTTGGATGAGCCCGATCGATGCCGCGCTCGGGCGCTTGACGAAGATGGGCGCCGCATTCCTGGCGATCAGTGCGACGAAGCCTTCCGCGAGCAAACTGTAGCGCCGCGCCTTGCATCGCGCCATGCTGGCAAGAGAGCCGTGGCGAGGAGTGGTGCAGATGCGCAAGACGTTTCCGGAGACGGGCCGCAGCCAAACCGACGTGCTCGCCGACATCAGGACGCGTAAGGCCGGCGATGCCGATTGGCGCGGCGGGCGCGTGCCGCTATTCGTGTTCAAGGCCGACGACGCCGTCGACGAGATCGGCCGGGCCGCGTTCAACGAGATGTTCGCGGAGAACGCGCTCGGGGCCAAGCGGGCGTTCCTCAGCCTCGGTCAAATGGAGCGCGAGGTGGTCGAGATGGGGCTCGACCTGTTCCGGGCGCCGGACGGGGCGCAAGGGTTCATGACCACGGGTGGGACCGAAAGCATCATCATGGCGGTGCAGGCGGCGCGCAACTTCATGCGAGAGCAACGCGGCGATGCCGGACACCGCGGCAATCTGGTCATGGCTGAGACTGTGCACCCGGCGTTCGACAAGGCGGCACGCTTGATGGACCTCGAGGTGCGCCGCGTACCTGCGGCAGCGGACTTTCGCGCCGATGTGGCCGCGATGGCGCAGCACATCGACAGTGAAACGATCCTGCTTGTCGGGTCAGCGCCGTGCTTTCCGTTCGGGATCATCGACCCGATCGCGGCGCTGTCGAAGCTGGCACTCGAAAAAGGCGTGTGGCTGCATGTCGACGCCTGCGTCGGCGGTTATCTGGCGCCGTTCGTGCGCGATCTGGGGCGGGACGTACCGGACTTCGAGATGCATCTGCCGGGCGTCATGTCGATTTCTGCGGACCTGCACAAGTTCGGCTACACGCCGAAGCCGGCCTCGACAGTGTTCTACCGAACCGCGGCACACGCAGCCCATCATGGCTTCGATGCGGACGTCTGGCCCAATGGACGGTTCGCGACGACGACTATCGTCGGAACCCGGCCCGGCGGTGCGGTGGCTGGCGCGTGGGCGGTGTTGCAGCATCTGGGCCGCGACGGCTACCGGCGCCTGGCCGCCGAGTTGATGGATGCAATCGACCAGTATCGCGCGGGCGTTGCCGCTATCCCGGGACTGCACGTGATCGGTGCACCGCACCTTTCGATCGTGGCTGTGGGATCGGACGACGTGGATGTGTTTCGCATGGCGGAACTCATGGCCACGAAAGGCTGGGTGCCGGGCCTGACGCAGCGCCCAAAGGGGCTGCACCGGATGATGTCGCTGCTGCACACGCCGTCGATGGACCAGTATCTGTCGGATCTCGCGGTTTGCGTTGCCGAGGCCAGGACGGCAAGCGCGACCGAGGCGCGGATCAAGGCGACGTATTGACGGGCATGAGCCGACACACACTTGCGTTGTTCGGCGCCACTCGTCTGTTAGCATCTTTCCAGCCATGTTTATCGAGGGCACCATGAAGCGGCGGCTGCATCTCAATCTCTTCATCTACGGGCGCGGTCATCACGAGGCCGCGTGGCGGCACCCGCGTTCGACGCCGCGCGCACTGACGGATATCGATCACTACGTCGAGTGCGCGCGCCTTGCGGAGGCGGCGTGTCTCGACTCGATTTTTCTCGCGGATGTCCTGAACCTGCCGCCGGACGTGGACAGCTCGGCACGGCTGTGGCTGGAGCCAATCACGGCGCTTGGCGCCATTGCCTATGCGACGCGCCACATCGGGCTGATCGGCACCGCCTCGACGAGCCATACGGAGCCTTTCAATCTGGCGCGTCAGCTCTGCTCGTTGGACCACATCAGCCACGGCCGCGCGGCGTGGAACATCGTGACCTCGTTCAGCATGGCCGGGAGCCGCAACTTCGGTGGCACCGGCCGGCTGTCGCACTCGGACCGCTACGCGAAGGGTGAGGAGTTCGTGCAGGTTTTGAAGGCGCTCTGGAACAGCTGGGGCGACGAGGCGGTCGTCGACGACCGGAGCGCGGGGTTGTTCGTCAGGAAGGATCTGGTCCGGCCGATCAATCACAAGGGCGACAATTTCGAGGTTGCGGGCCCACTCAACATGCCGCGCTCGCCGCAGGGGTGGCCGGTGCTCGTGCAGGCCGGCTCGTCGGATACGGGGAAGGACTTCGCGGCGCGCCACGCCGAGGCAGTGTTCACAGCGCACATCGAGAAGAGCACGGCGGTCGAGTTCTATCGCGACATCAAAGAGCGCGTCATAGCGGCGGGGAGGGCGCCGAGCCAGCTGCTGGTGCTGCCGGGCATCAGCGCAATGATCGCGGGAACGGAAGCAGAGGCGAAACGCCTGCAGCAGGAACTCAACGAGCTGGCCGACACGCGCATCGGGCTGTCGCGGCTCGCGGACCGGTTCGATGGCCACGACTTCTCTCACCTCAAGCTAGATCAGGTGCTGAGGCCAGAGGATTTCCCGAATCCGGCGGACAACCAGAGTTCGCGAGGGCGGACGGAGCTGATCGTCGGCGCGGTCCGGCGCGAGAAGCTGACCCTGCGGCAACTGCTCGGCAAGCTCGCCGGCGCACGCGGACATTTCGTGATGGCGGGAACGCCGGAGCAGGTGGCGGACACGATCGAGGACTGGGTGGACAGCGGCGCCGCGGACGGGTTCAACGTGATGCCGCCGCTCCTGCCGTTAATGCTGGACGCGTTCACGCGGGAGGTGGTGCCGATCCTCCAACGGCGCGGGCGCTTCCGCACCGCGTACGAGGGGCGGACGCTCCGCGAGCACTACGGGCTGGAGCGGCCGCGCAGGTGAGGCAGCTCTCGCCCTCACGGGCCTTCCTCAGCCACCAACCAGCGTGATCCACTCCTCTTCGGAGAGCACGGTGACGCCGAGTTCCTGAGCTTTGGTGAGCTTAGAGCCGGCATCGGCGCCGGCGATCACATAGTCGGTCTTCTTCGAGACGGAGCCGGAGACCTTGGCGCCCAGGCGCTCGGCCTGGGCCTTGGCCTCGTTGCGGTTCAGGCGCTCGAGCGTGCCGGTGAAGACGACAGTCTTGCCCGTGACAGCGGATTGCGTGGCCGCCGGGCGCTCGAAGGGCAGGATCTCGATTTCGGCGATGAGGGCTGCCAGGACCTCCTGGTTGTGCGGCTCCTTGAAGAAGTCGACCAGCGCGTCCGTCGCTACGGTTCCGACACCCGATAGGGAGGCGAACTCGAGGTAACCCTCGCCAGCCATCTGGGTCGCGGCCTCGCGGGCGGCGGCGACAAGGGATTTGGCGTCGTTGCCGAAAGCCTTGGTCAGAGCCGCTGCTGCGCGCGCAGGCGCGAGCTTCGCTGATACGATGCGATCGGCCAGTGAGCGGTCGTCGAGCAGATCCGATTGAGCGAGAAGGCGATCACCACCGGCTGCCGCCAGCACTTTCACGGCCGCCTCTGCCGTTTTCTCCCCGACGCCGGGGAGTGCGTGGAAGCGGTGCCATACGGGACCCGGTGCATCCGCCACGGCGCGCTCGATCGCAGCGCGAACCGCATCCCATGTAAGATAAGCCTTGGACAGGTCGCGGGCGGTCGTCTCGCCGATGTGACGGATCCCGAGCGCGAACAGGAAGCGGTCGAGCGGCACGCGACGGCGCGCCTCGATCGCCTTGTAAAGGTTCTCGACGGACTTGGCACCGAAGCCTTTCCGCTCGCTTAATGGGGCGTTGCTGCGTGCATCTCGGGTCTGCAGCGTGAAGATGTCAGCGGGTGTCCGGATCAGTCCTTCGTCGAAGAACAGCGCGATGCGCTCCTCGCCGAGGCCCTCGATGTCGAGGGCGTTGCGGGAAACGAAATGGCGAAGGCGCTCCCGCGCCTGGGCAGGGCAGACCAAGCCGGCCGTGCATCGCCGCACGACATCGGTTTCGCCGGTCGCCTCGTCGACGTCGCGCTCGGCGGTGGAGTTACAGACGGGGCAGGTGTGCGGGAATTGGTAGGGAACGGCGTCAGACGGGCGCTTGTCGAGCACCACGCCCAGAACCTGCGGGATAACGTCGCCGGCGCGCTGGACCATGACGGTGTCGCCGACACGCACGTCGAGGCGCGCGATCTCGTCCTCGTTGTGCAGCGTGGCGTTGGAAACGACGACGCCGCCGACGGTGACGGGGCGCAGCTTGGCAACCGGCGTGAGGGCGCCCGTGCGGCCGACCTGGATGTCGATGCCTTCAAGGAGGGTGGTCGCCTGCTCGGCCGGGAACTTGTGGGCGATGGCCCAGCGGGGACTCCGCGAGACGAAGCCGAGGCGGGCCTGCAGGTCGAGACGGTCGACCTTGTAGACGACGCCGTCGATGTCGTAGCCGAGCGTAGCGCGCCGCTCGCCGATCTCCCGATAGAAGGCCAGCATCTCGTCCGGAGTGGCCGTGGTGCGCATCAGCGGGTTGGTCGGGAGGCCCCACGACTTGTAGGCCGCGACGACACCGCCTTGAGTCTCGGCGGGAAGCGAGGAGGCAAAGCCCCAGGCGTAGGCGAAGAAGCGGAGGGGACGGCGCGCGGTGATCGATGAATCGAGCTGGCGAAGGGAGCCCGCAGCCGCGTTGCGCGGGTTGGCAAAGACCTTGTCGCCGGCGGCCTCCTGCTCGGCATTGAGGCGGCGGAAATCGTCGTGGGCGAGGTAGATCTCGCCGCGCACCTCGATGCGATCGGGAATGGCTTTCCCTTGGAGGCGATGGGGTATCTCACGTATGGTCATCACGTTGGCCGTGACGTTCTCGCCCTCGGTGCCGTCGCCGCGTGTCGCGGCCTCGACAAGGCGACCTGCGTCGTAGCGCAGCGATATGGACAGGCCGTCGATCTTGGGCTCGGCCGTGAACGCGAGCGGGTCCGATGCACTCATGTTCAAGAAGCGGCGCACACGGGCCACGAAGTCGGCGACGTCTTCGTCGGCGAAGGCATTGCCGAGGGAGAGCATCGGCACGAGATGGCGGATCTTGCCAAAGCCCTCGGCTGGGGCAGCACCGACGCGTCGTGACGGACTGTCGGCTCGAACAAGCTCCGGAAAGGCAGCCTCGATGGCCGCGTTCCTTACAACCAGCGTGTCGTAGGCAGCATCCGTTATCTCGGGGGCGTCCTTGGCATGGTAGAGGGCGTCGTGACGCGCGATCTCGGCGGCAAGGCGCGCGAGTTCCTCTGCCGCCTCAGCGGGAGACAGGCTGGCGGGAGGCTTGTCAGAGACTTGGTTCGATTTTGGGCTCATGCGCCGGATCTTGCCGCAACTTGGCGCGCGGCTCCAGGCCTCGACGCCTCATCCGGACCGGACGTACATGTGCCCTTCAACGATGCCCAGATTGCGACGTGCATTTACTGAATTGCGGTGAGGCCCATCAGCCGGGCAGGGCGCGTGGAACTGGCCGTCGGCACGTCGGACCGCGGTGCGCGCTCCGGGGGCAGCGGTTCGAGCGTGGGTGACGCTGGCTGCTGCGAGGCCGGCGCCGGCTTCGGGGATGCCGTGGGAGCGCCCGGAGCAAGTGTCTTCCACTGACGGCTGATCCAGCTGCCTTGCGATTCCTGCGGCTTCACGCCTTGCTTGCCGAGCAATGCAAAGGAATTCTGGTACCACTTCGACGACGGGTAATTGTACCCGAGCACGGCGGCCGCGGATTGCGCTTCGGGGATGATACCGAGGGCGACATTGGCCTCGACCAGCCGGTGCAACGCCTCCTCGACGTGCTGCGTCGTCTGGTGCTCGGCGACCACGACCTTGAAGCGATTGATCGCCGCGACGTACTGGCCCTTCTTAAGATAGTAACGGCCGACATTCATCTCGGATGCAGCGATCGAGTCTTCCGCGATGCGTATGCGGTTCTCGGCCTGCTTGGCGTAGGGGCTCTCCGGGTAGCGCGACGTTATTATCCGAAGTTCAGCCAGAGCCCGACGAGCGGCGGTCTGGTCGTGCGTTGGGTCCTTGATATCGTCGAAATAGGCGGACGCGACGACGTGATGGGCGAGTGCTGCGTCCTTGGAACCCGGATGCAGCGACGTGAATCGGCGCGCAGACGCTATCGCCTCAGGATGCTTGCCTGCCTTGTAGAAGGCATAGGCGGCCATCACCATGGCGCGACGTGCTTCAGGCGCGTACGGGTGATCGCGATCCAACTCCTCGAAGCGCTTTGCGGCCTCTTCATGATACCCCTTGGCGAGGAAGGCATCAGCCTCGGCGTACATTTTAGCTGGAGGATCGGGATTCAGAGCCTTCGTGACATCATTCGACGATGCGCACCCACCGATCAGTGCACCCATCACGATCACGCACGACAGGTGTGCGCGTCGGCTCCTCGACATCGTCCGGAATGTCATCATGGCGCCCCTGTGCCTCGAGCCGTCCCTAGCCCGCCCGCCCGCACGGTCGTTGGACTTGTAGGTCAGCGTCCATTGCCGCTGCATTGTCCCAGCCGCTTCCACTCGCGTGATCGCGTCACCATTCTCGAATGACAAGGCGACATGATTGAGGCCGACAGGCTCGATCGATTCGGCAACTACGATTCTCGTAGCACGCGCAAACACTGCAAACAAACGCGTCGACCGATGATCCCGGCTTTTCGGAGCACGGTTTGCGCGTCCCACTGCCGGCGTTCACGTACGCTCGGCGGCGAACCCGACGCTCGCGTGGGCAAACGGACGATCGAGTGCTGCGACGTCGCGAACGCGAGGGGCCTCCACCAGCGACCACGCTTCAGGGTCGGCAAACAAAGCCTGGAGAACCATCGAGTTCAGGCGGTGGCCTCCGCGGACCGAGCGGAAAGCACCGAGGAGCGGCAAACCGGCCAACGTCAAGTCGCCGATCGCGTCCAGGAGCTTGTGGCGAACGAATTCCTGCGGAAAACGCAGTCCTTCTGGATTGATCACGCGGTCGTCGCCGATCGCGACGGTGTTCTCGAGAGTGGCGCCGAGTGCAAGACCCGATTTCCACAGCTTCTCGACGTCATGCATGAAGCCGAACGTACGGGCGCGCGCCACCTCGTTGCGGTACGTCCCAGGGTTGAGATCGAGGCTCATCCGCTGACGACCGATGACGCTGCTCGGGAAGTCAATCTCGACATCGAGATGGAAGCTCGAATGCGGCGCGATCTCGCCGAACGCATCGCCCTCCGTGACTGCCACGGACTTGAGCACCTTTATGAATTTGCGCGGAGCCGACAACTCCCGGAGCCCGACCTCGTCGATTGCGGCGACGAATGGTGCCGCGCTGCCATCCATGATCGGAACTTCGCGACTGTCGATCTCGATGTAGCAGTTATCGACCGAGAGACCGCGTAACGCGGACAACAAGTGCTCGACCGTCGAGACCGTGACACCGCGCTCGTCGCCGATGACCGTACAGAGCGTGAGGTTCTTTACTGCTTTGTAGGAGGCCGCAATTTCTGCGACGACCCGCCCTTTTTTCGAGACGAGAAACTTCAGCCCCGCATCCGCTGGTGCCGGGTGGAGTGTAATCGCTGCCGGTGCCCCACTGTGGACCCCCGCCCCCTCGACCCTAGCCTCACGAGCAATCGTCGTCTGGCGAGCGCCGATGAATCGCTTCGACATTGTGCGCCGTCCCTCGATCCCCTGCAGCAAAGAAGCGATCCCCAGACCTTGCTTCTTGCCGCCCCCTAGACATGCCGCCGCACTGTTTTTTGCTTGAGAAGTGATCGACCTTTTTCGGGTCGACCCCACCACTTCCTGGCGATTCGGCCTGTCTCCTAACGACGACACTACGGAGTTGTAACGCTACCGCCAAATCACGGTTTCTTACGCTCTGTTACCACGCAACCGCGCGACTCACGCGCACATGCTTGAATTTTGATTCGCAAGCGAAAATTTGCCCTTCTAGCCGCTTCAGGAAGGTGCCCGAGGCGGCATAGTTGTCTACTGACGAATCGGCCTTCTAGCCGATCCTATCATGCGGTGCAGCAAACCTCCGCGGACCGGCGCTTCCTTTTGCTCTTGCGACGGTTGCGCCGCGTGATCGCGGTAACTCGGACCGTCCGTCTTGGGAGCCGTCTTGGCGCGATACTCACGTTGCCCCACCGGCGGGAAATCCTCGAGATCCGGAACCCGACGCGACATCGGTCGATGCACATCCTCGGGCGGCGAGGGCACGAAGGGCCGCGACTCCGAAGGAGGCAGGGGCGGCGGAGGCTGTGGCGTCCGGAACGGCGGTGGCTGGCCCAAGGACGACGGGGCCTCCTCGATCACGACGTTGCCGGGTCCGCGCCACAGCTCGCGCGGCGTTTGGTGTGGGGCCGCGTCAGCCGATTGCGAGACGGCGAACGGGTTACGCGCCGGGGCAGGCATCGAGCTAACGGGGGAGAACGCCGAAACGGGCGGGCCACCAGACGACCCAGCGGTCGCCGGAGGCGGATTCGAGGCGCTCACAGGCATCCCGCTTGGCGCGTATTGTGGTGGCAGCGCCGGGGGCAGACGCGGCTCGCCGATGCCGGCGGCGGCCGCTCGCTGCGGCTGTTGGCCGCCACTCAGCCCCGAGGCAACGATGGCGACGCGGACGCTTTGATCCAGCTGGTCGTCGAACGTCGCGCCGACGATGATGTTAGCGTCCGGGTCAACCTCCTGGCGGACACGGCTCGCCGCCTCGTCGACCTCGTAGAGCGTCATGTTGGGCCCGCCGATGATCGAGAGGAGAACTCCCTTGGCGCCCTTGAGAGTGACCTCGTCCAGCAGCGGATTGGAGATCGCTTCCTCGGCCGCACGGAATGCGCGGCGCTCGCCGGATGCCTCGCCAGTGCCCATCATCGCCGTGCCCATGCCGCTCATGACAGTCCGGACGTCGGCAAAGTCTAGATTGATGAGGCCGTCCTTGACGATCAGGTCGACGATACAGGCGACGCCCGAATAGAGCACGCGATCAGCTAGAACAAAGGCCTCGGCGAACGTCGTCTTCTCGGTGGCGATGCGGAACAGGTTCTGATTCGGGATGACGATGAGCGTATCCACGTACTTGCGCAACTCGACGATTCCGGACTCGGCCGTTCGCATGCGCCGCGTTCCCTCGAACTGGAACGGCTTGGTGACGATACCGACAGTCAAGATTCCCATGTCACGGGCGGCGCGCGCGATGACAGCGGCCGCTCCGGTCCCTGTACCGCCGCCCATGCCAGCAGCGATAAACACCATGTGGGCATTCTGGATCTGAGCCCGGATGTCCTCGATCGCCTCTTCTGCAGCGGCCTCGCCGATCTCGGGCTTCGAGCCTGCGCCGAGACCCTCGGTCAGGTTCACACCAAGCTGTAGCCGTCGCTCGGCGCTCGAGGTGACAAGCGCCTGGGCATCGGTATTGGCGGCGACGTACTCGACGCCGGTCAAGCCGGACGCGATCATGTTGTTGATCGCATTGCCGCCCGCACCACCGACCCCGATGACGACGATGCGCGGCTTGAGCTCGATGAGTTCAGACGCCTCGTGATTTTTGCTCATGCCAATCCTGCCTCTTCGATCCTGGCGAGCGAACGCTGCCTCGCCCGCTCCGATTCTCCCGTGCGCCTCGCGGCGCGAACTCAAAAGCTCTCGCGAATCCAACGGTGCATTCGATCGACGTAACCGCGCTCGCGCCGTCCGTGCTCGAAGCCGCTCGCGGCCGCCTCGAGCTCCGGCTCGGCGGCACAGGCGATCAAGCCAATGACCGTCGAAAAGGCTGGACTGCACATGCTGGCCGGCATCCGGCCGATCGGCTGCGGCCGGCCAATGCGCGTGGCGATCCCAAGTCGTTCGCTCCAGGTCTGGTCGAGACCGAGGAGCTGGCTGCCACCGCCCGTCAGAACGACACGACGACGGAGTGTGTCCGCCATGCCGGCTTCGGCCATGCGCTCCCGAACAAGATCGATCAATCCATCGATTCGCGGTTTGATCACCTCGCGCACAAACGCCTTTGAAACCTGATGCGTGGCGCCGTCTTCCTCACCGGCCACCGGATAAGCGAAGATCTCGTTCTCGTTCGAAGCCGCCTTCACCAGCGTTCCGTACAGCGTCTTGATACGCTCTGCCTCGGGGACAGTCGTGACAAGCTCGCGGGCGATGTCAAAGGTGATGTGATTGCCACCGACGGGAACGCTGTCGATGTAGGCCAGACGACCGTCGGCGAAAGCCGCAAGCGACGTCAGGCCAGCGCCCATTTCAACGACCAACGTGCCCAGCCGGCGCTCGTCCTCGGTCGTAACCGCCATGGCACTCGCAAACGGGGCCGCGATCAGCCGCTCGGCCACCATGTGGCTGCGCTCGATGACGCCAAGGAGATTGCGGACAGGACCATCATCAGCGGTCACGGCGGTGAGTTCGACCGCAAGGTGGCGTCCGGCCAAGCCGCGCGGATCGGCTATGCCCGCGGCACTATCGAGGCGCCAGTCGGAACGCTGAAGCTGGATCACAGTGCGACCTGAGCGGTCCAGATAGGCTTCGCCGCCGTCGAGGATGCGCTGGATGTCCGCCTGGCGGACGACGGGACCATCGACGGGGGCCCGCGCGACGAAACCGGTCGAGCGAATTCGGCCGCAGCTGACCGAGACCACGCTACTATCTAGCGAGATGCCTGCCATGCGCTCTGCCTGCGCGACGGCGGCGCGAACGGCGCGCTCAGCCTCCTCGGCGTCAACGATCATGCCGGACTTGAGCCCGCGGGCGCGCTGGTGGCCGAGGCCCAACAGAACAGGCTGGCCCTGATCGATGGCGGCAATGACGCAGCAGATCCTGGATGTGCCGATGTCGAGGGCGCCGATGATTCCCGATGTCCTCGAGAACTGTTGAAAGATGGCCATTCGGTCTCCCTACAGCGGACGGGCAGCAGGAGCAGGCACGGATACGGCTATGGACCTCGGCACAGTCAGGTCGATCACCTGACCACGATGATCCAGCGACCGAGCGTCTCGCTCGAGTCGCATCAGTCGATCGAGGGAACCAGCCGATGGACCAGCGGCGAGACGGATCGTCGAGTTGTCGGCCAGCACGAGATCCCACCGGCGCTGGCCGATGCGGTTAGCCAGCCGAAGCCGCGAAGCGACGGTCGGAAAGCGTTGTAGCGCCGCTCTCAGCTCGGCGGCTGCCTCGGGCGCCCCCGGGCCAGCGATACGCGGCAACTCAGGCGGCACGAACGACGCGACGTAGGACAGGACCCGTCCATCGGCATCGACGAGAGCTGTGCGTTCGCCGTCGAGCCAGACCGCAGCCGGGGTGCGCTCGCGCAGCTCGATCTTCAGCTTGTCCGGGAAGACCCGGACGATGGCCGCGACTTCTATCCAGGGCAGAGCCTCGATCCGCTGGCGGGCAGAACGGACGTCGAGCGAGAGCATCGTCTGCTGACTGGCGCCGAGTGCGCGGAAGATATCCTGGTCGAGCGTGTGGCGATGACCGGAGAGGGAAATTTCGTTGATGCCGAGGCCAGCCGTGACGAGCAGGCGGTCGATCTCTTTGGTCAGGGATTCGACATGGCGAACGTGGCGGCCGAAGCCGGTGACCGCCGCATAGAGCAACGCGCCGACGAGGCCAGCCGCGAGGATCGCATGCCGACGGCGAAGGGGCCGCAGTGCAATCCGACGGCCGCTGGGGTGGCGGAGAGCCGAGTGCACTGTGGAGCGGGCGACGGCGTCGGAGTGATGCTCGATAACGGCGTCGCCTGGCGGTGTGACGGACGCACTGTGACTAGGCTGAAAAGCCCCCTCAGCGGGGCGCCGTGCGCCGAGGTTGGCGGCGCGTGGCGCCGTGGCAATCTCGGACCGGGAAAAAATCTCCGCCGGCGCACTGCGAGAGCGGCTGCCGTACCCATGCTCCGAAGCGTTCGGCGCAGCACTGTCCGCATGCTCGGCGACATCGTGAAAGGCGGCAAGCGGCTCCGGCCGGGTCGGGATCGGCTCGGCCGCCCGCCACCAGAACTGACCCGATCTTTGCCGACCTCTCGCTTGCATGCTCGAAACCCATCGGCCTCGGTCCGCCCGCAGCAACCCGTCAGGCGTCGAACCGGGATCGGCTCAGGCGCTCGGGCGGCGCGGTGCGGACCGGGCCATTGAGTTACAACCTTAACGAGTTCGGTTAATTTTGCGTTGAGACCGTCAGGCTCGGCGCGAATCGTCAGCGATCGACGGAGGCGTCGTCGACGAGCCAGCCGACGAGCTGGCCAAAGCTCATGCCGGCGTACTGGGCGAGTTCGGGGACGAGCGACGTCGGCGTCATGCCGGGCTGGGTGTTGATCTCCAGAAAGGCGAGTTCGCCCTTGGCCTCGTCCCAACGAAAGTCGCAGCGGGAGACCCCGCGACAGCCGAGCGCGCGGTGGGCCGCGAGCGTGTGCCGCCTGACGGCTTCGGCTATGCCTTTCGGAATATCGGCAGGGAGGATGTGCCGTGACCCGCCGGGGGCGTACTTGGCCTCGTAGTCGTAGAATTCGAGGTGGCCGGCGGCGACGATGTCGATGATGCCTGTCGGCTCGTCGCGAATGACGCCGCAGGTCAGCTCGCGGCCGGCGACGTAGCGTTCGACCATGATCAGGCCCTCGCGCGTCGTTGCGATCCGTCGGATGGCTTCCGGCGGGCGGTTGGCTCCGGCCTTGACGATGACGACGCCGACGCTCGAGCCCTCGGCGACCGGCTTGGCGACGTAGGGCGGCTCCATGGCATGGTCGCGGGCCGCGTCCTCGCGCGGGACCAACACGGCCTCGGCGACCGGAACGCCGTGGCGCGAGACGATCTCCTTGGTCGCCTCCTTGTTCATGGCGAGGGACGACGCGAGCACGCCCGAGTGCGTGTAGGGAATGCCGAGCACCTCAAGCAGACCCTGGACGCAGCCGTCCTCGCCCCAGCGGCCGTGCAGCGCGTTGAAGCAGACATCGGGCTTCAACTCGCCGAGCGTGGCCGCCAAATTGCGATCGACGTCGACGCGGGTAACGCGGAAGCCCTCGCCCTCGAGCGCAGTGGCACAGTCCCGGCCCGACGACAGCGAGACCTCGCGCTCGGCCGACCAGCCGCCCATGAGGACGGCGACGTGTGAGCGGCTCGGCGCGCTCGGCCTCTCGACTGTCATATCGCTGTCTCCAGGGCCAGAGCCTCGCCCGTTGCATGTCCCGGCAAGGGGTCGCCGATGCGGATGATTTCCCACTCAAGGGTGACGCCCTGGCTGGCCTTGACGCGCGCACGGACGGTCTCGCCGAGGCGTTCGACATCCTCGGCGGAGGCATCGGCGTCGTTGATCAGGAAATTGCAGTGCATCTCGGAGACTTTGGCGCCGCCGACGCGGAAGCCGCGCATGCCGGCGGCATCGACCAACTTCCAGGCGCTCGCGCCGGGCGGATTTTTGAAGGTGGAGCCGCCGGTCCGATCCTTTATCGGCTGGTTCTTGGCGCGGTATTCGGCCACATCGTTCATCTCGGACAAGATAGTCTCGGGATCACCGGGCGCGCCCGCGAAGGTCGCCTCTGTGAAGATCCAGTCGTCGGGAATGCCGCAGTGGCGATAGGTGAAGCCCATGTCGGCATTGGACAGCTCATGGATCTGGCCGGCGCGATCGACGGCGCGGGCGGAGAGGAGCACATCCTTGGTCTCCCGGCCGTGGGCGCCGGCATTCATGCGCAACGCACCACCGATCGAGCCGGGAATGCCACGGTAAAAGGCGAGGCCGGCGATGCCGGCATCGGCGGCGGCGCGGGCCACCTTCACGTCCGGCACAGCCGTGCCAGTGCGAAGGCGATGGCCATCGAGCGTCTCCACTTGTCCGAAGCCGCGGCCGAGGCGGACGACGACGCCGCGAACGCCGCCATCGCGCACGAGCAGATTGGAACCGAGGCCCAGCGTAAAGACGGGCACCTCTCGTGGTAGGCGTGCCAAGGCATAGGCAAGGTCGGCCTCGTCAGCCGGGGTGAACAGGACCTCGGCCGGCCCGCCAACGCGGAACCAGGTGATTTCCGCCAGGCGGGAGGCAGCCGTGAGGCGGCCTTTCAGCTCCGGCAGAGCGCGAGCGAGATCGTCGACCAGACCCGGCATCAGACGCCTGCTCCCGCGAGCTTCGGTGCCGTGTCGGCGAGCCACCCGGGAAGTTCGTGAGCCCACTCGGTCGAGTTGCCGGCGCCGAAGCACAAAACAATGTCGCCGGAGCGGGCGACGGCGCGGATCGCCGGCGCCAGATCGCGGGGCGTGTCGACCGTCGTGACCGATGCGTGCCCAGCCTTCGCGATGGCGGCGGCCAAGCTTTTGTGGTCGATGCCGGGGACCGGCGCCTCGCCGGCGGAATAGAGCGGTGCTACGACGACCGCATCGGCATCGCCGAGGCAGCTCGCAAACTCGCCGAACAGGTCCTTGACCCGGCTGTAGCGGTGCGGTTCGACGACGGCGACGACGCGGCCCGTGGCGCCCGCGCGAGCGGCTTTCAGCACTGCCGCAATCTCGACGGGGTGATGGCCGTAGTCGTCGTAAATGGTGATGCCGTTCCAAGTGCCGGTCGGCTGGAAGCGGCGTTTGACGCCGGTGAAGCGTGCGAGCGAGCCACGAATGGCCTCGTCGGAAAGCCCGGTCTCGGCGCAAACGGCGATCGCTGCAAGCGCATTCAGTGCGTTGTGCTCGCCCGCAATCGGAACGGACCAGCCCTCGATCCGGCGCGCGCCGCCAGCAACGCGGGCACCCAGTTCGGCGTCGAACACGGTACTGGTGCCGTTTATGCGCGTGGCCAGCAGCCGCAGGTCGGCGTCGGGAGAGAGGCCATAGGTGAGCAGCCGGCGGCCATCGCGGCGCAGCCCCAGGCGCTCGATCATGTCGCGAGCGACGGGGTGGTCGACGCAGGTCACGGCCAATCCGTAGAATGGGATGTTTCGGTAGAACGTCTCGTAGTCCTGGTGCATGCGATCGACGGAACCGAAATAATCGAGATGCTCGGGGTCGATGTTGGTGACGACGCCGATCTGAGTCGGGATCTTGATGAAGGTGCCGTCGGATTCATCGGCCTCGACCACCATCCACGGGCCGGCGCCGAGGCGCGCATTGGAGCCCCAGTCATTGATGATGCCACCCGTGATCACGGTCGGCTCGAGACCGGTGTCCTTGAGGACGTGGGCAATCAGGGAGGTCGTGGTGGTCTTACCGTGCGTGCCCGTGACGGAGATGGTCGCGTAGAGGCGCATCAGCTCGGCCAGCATCTCAGCGCGGCGGATGATCGGAATGCCTCTGGCGCGGGCGGCCTCCAGCTCGAGATTGCCGGCCTTCACCGCCGTGGAGATGACCACGTAGCGAGCGCCGTCCACGTTCTCCGGCTGGTGGCCAATGAAAACCTTGATGCCCTTGCTGCGGAGGCGGACGACGTTGGCGCTTTCCTTTTGGTCGGTGCCCTGGACCGTGTAGCCCTTGGCGCGCAGAATCTCGGCGATGGCGCTCATGCCGATGCCCCCGATACCGAGGATATGGATTGGGCCGAGATCGCCGGGCATCTGCATCGTGTCGTCCCCCTTCGTGTGTCAATCGCGAGCGGCAAGGGCCGCCATTTTCATTAATGCGCTTGCGCGGCGGCACCCATCAGCTCGACGATCAGATCGCCGAGCCTTTGCACCGCGTCCGGGCGGCCCTGCCGCGCGGCCGCTGCCGCCGATGCGGCCATGGCGTCCGGATGCTCCATCAGCCGCGCGATCTCGTCGGCGAGGCGCTGCGGCGTGATCGAGCCTTGCTCGAGGCAAACGGCGCCCCCCGCCTCGGACAGTCGAGTTGCATTTGCCAGCTGATCGTTGTCAAGGGCATGCGGCAATGGCACCAGGATCGATGGGCGGCCGAGAACGGCCAGCTCGGCGACGGACGAGGCACCGGCGCGCGCCACGACGAGATGGGATGCCGCCATGAGCTCCGGCAGGTTCTTGAAGAACGGCGCGACCTCGGCCGCGATGGTCGGAACTCCGGGGCCGCCGAGATAGGCGCTACGGACGGCCTCCTCGTCCTCTGGCCGGGCCTGCTGCATGACGCTGAGGCGAGCTTGTAAATGTTCGGGCAGAAGGCGAAGGGCGGGCGGCATAGTCTCCGAAAAGAAGCGAGCACCCTGGCTGCCACCGAAGACGAGCAAATGGAACGGCTGCCCAGGACCGGACGGCACGTAGGGCGAGCCAGCGTGTTTGACGACGAGGTCGCGGACGGGGTTGCCGGTGAAACGTGCCTTGGTCGCGGCCGCGCCTTCCAGAAGCTTCACCGTCTCGAACGAGGTCGCTATGGCGGTGACCCGGCGAGCCAGCATACGGTTGGCGCGGCCAAGAACGGCGTTCTGCTCGTGGAGTGCGGTCGGGATACCCATCAGGCTCGCAGCGACGAGAGGCGGGAAGCTCGGGTAGCCGCCAAACCCCACCACTGCAGCAGGCCTTACGTCGGCGAGGATGCGGCGGGCGGCGCCAACGCCTTTGGCGAGCGTGAAAATGGTCTTGGCGGCAGACAGCGGGTTAGATCCGGCGATGGTCGCGGCTGGGACCTGATAGACTTTGCGTGCGGGAAAGCCGGTGCCGTAGCGGTCGCCGCGCATGTCGGTCATCAGATCGACGTTCACGCCGCGGCGCGCAAGCTCCTCCGCCAGCGCGAAGGCAGGGAACAGATGACCGCCAGTGCCGCCGGCTGCCAGCATGACGCTGCCCTGATGAGTCGGTGTGGTCACGTGATCGATCCTTGCTCGCTACCGGACGACGATGCCGGCATGCGTCGGGCGAAGTTGTGGCTTTCTGACGTGCTCCATGTCCGTGCGGCGACGCATCAGTGCCAACAACATGCCGGCCGTCAGCGAGGTTGCGAGGGTGGAAGAGCCGCCCGCGGAAATGAACGGCAACGTCATCCCCTTGGCAGGCAGCAGCCCTACATTGACGCCCATATTGATCAAGGCCTGCAAAACGATGAGTAGCGACAGCCCGACGATGGCAAGGCGATTGAACGCGTCAGGCTCGCGCCAGGCGTGCCGAAACGCGCGCGTCGCCACGTAAGCAAACAGAGCCACCAGGCCGAGGCAGGCCAGGGCACCATATTCCTCGCCGATGACGGCAAAGATAAAGTCGGTATGGGCATCAGGGAGCACTGACTTGATGATGCCTTCTCCAGGCCCTCGTCCCATGAGACCACCTTCCGAGAACGACTGGATGGCTCGCTCGATCTGGTAGTTGTCGCCGGAACCCGGATCGATGAAGCGATCGACGCGGCGACGGACATGATCGAAGGTGAAGTAGGCTCCAGCGAAGCCGGCCGCACCCAGCGGAACGAGCGCCATTGCCCATCGAAGCGGCTGCCCGGACAGTAGGAACAAGGCCCCCCACACGCTTGCGACGAGCAGGGTCTGGCCAACATCCGGCTGCACGACCAGGAGGCCGGCGAATATGAGGCCCAAACCCGCCGCCAGCGGCAGGGCAGGCACGTCGTCGCGCTTGGCCGACTCGGCAAACAACCACGCGACGACGACCACGAGTGCCGGCTTGCCGATCTCCGAAGGCTGGAACGAGTGGCCCAAGAGGTGGACCCAGCGGCGGGCTCCCTTGATCTCGGGACCAGCCACAAGGGCCCAAACCATCAAGGCGATCGAGGCGAGAAGCAGGGCGAGCGCAAGGCGCCGGATCTGGCGAGGCGACAACAGCGAAACCGCCAGCATCGTGACGATGCCCAGACCGGCGAAGATGAAATGCCGCTCGGCAAAATGGAACGGCGACAACCCCTTCTTCAACGCGACCGCCGGACTGGCAGCCAGCGAGAGGATGCAGCCGATGCCGATCAGCGCGAGGATCACGGACAGCAACTGCCGATCGAACGTGAACCACCAGTCGGCAAAGAGGCTGTTGTCGGCGCGGTCGAGCCTCATCAGTCCATTCCGGAGGCGAAGGTCACGCCCGGCCTTGCACGGACGAGATCACGGAAGGTGTCGCCGCGGTGCTCGAAGGAGCGGAACTGGTCATAGCTAGCGCAGGCGGGTGAAAGCAGGACCACGGGCTCACGACCCGGGCATTGAGCCGCGTCGGTCGAGGCTCTTGCCAGGGCGACATCGAGGGTGACACAGCGTTCGTAGCCGACTTTGCCGTCGAGGGTCGCAGCGAAGTCGTCACTCGACTTGCCGATCAGGTAAGCCTTAGCGATGCGAGGGAAATAGCTCTCGAGGGGACTAATGCCACCCTCCTTTGGAGTGCCGCCGACGATCCAGTAGATGTCGCGGTCCCAGGAGGCGAGCGCCTTTTCGGTGCTGTCGGCGTTGGTCGCTTTCGAGTCGTTGATGAAGATCACTTTTCCAGCGCGACCGACTTGTTCCATGCGATGAGGCAGTCCGGGATAGGCAGCGAGGGCCGCCTGCCAGTCGACGTCGGCCTGCCGCCCATCAACGGCGTGCCATTCGCGCACGGCAGCAATAGCCGCAAGCGCGTTCTGCACGTTGTGTGCCCCACGCAAGGTGGCAATGCCAGCCGTCGTCGCGAGCTTGACGGCGAGGCCCGTCGTGTCGGAGCAGATCAGCCAGCCATCGTGCTCGCAGTAGCCCGGTTTCAGAGGCCGCTTGGCGCTGAACGGTGCGACCGGTCCACGCGCGAGGCGTCGCCTGAAGATATCCGCGCAAGGGTCATCGTCGACGCCGACCAACGCCACGTCCGCCGCCGCGATCAGGCGTTCCTTAATGGCCGCGTAGTTGCACAAGGAAAGCGCAACATCGTCAGCAGGGCCGTGGCGATCGAGGTGGTCGGGCGAGATGTTGAGCAGCACGCCGATCAAGGGATCGAGACTTGGCGTCAGGTCGATCTGGAACGATGACATCTCAATGACATGGACGCGGGGCTTTAGGTGCGCCTTCAGTTGCCCACCAGCAACCGGCGCGTCGTGCGCCTTCAGTTGCCCACCAGCAACCGGCGCGTCGTGCGCCTTCAGTTGCCCACCAGCAACCGGCGTGGGTGGTTCGAGCGAGAGGATCGGTACGCCGATATTGCCGCCCATCTGCGCATCGAGGCCGGCGGCTCGCAAGATGTGAGCGATCAACGCCGTCGTGGTCGATTTGCCATTGGTGCCGGTGATGGCGATGAAAGGGCTGCCGGGGGCGTGCGCGCGGCGCTCGCGACAGAAGATCTCGATGTCGCCGATAATCTCGATGCCCGCCGCGCGGGCCTTTTCGACGGTCCAATGGGGTTGCGGGTGCGTCAACGGCACGCCGGGCGCGAGCACAAGGGATGCAAAGGCGGACCAACTTGTCGATCGGAGGTCGACGAGAGGAATGCCTGCCTTAGCAGCCGCGTCGCGCGAAGGCTCACCGTCATCCCAGGCAGCGACGTCCGCGCCGCCTGCGAGCAACGATTGCGCAGTGGCGAGTCCAGAGCCGCCGAGTCCGAAGACAGCGACGTGCTTGCCGGCGAATGTGGTGGCGCGAATCATCGGAGCATTCTAGTGCGCCTTCGATTGCCTACAAAGCAACCGTGGCTCTCGTTGCGCCTTCGGTTGCCCACATGGCAACCGGCGCTCTCGTGGGCGCCTTCAGTTGCCCACATGGCAACCGGCGCTCTCGTGGCGCCTTCAGTTGCCCACATGGCAACCGGCGCGTGCAGCCGGCGCGTCAGCGCAGTTTGAGCGTGGCGAGGCCCACGAGCGCAAGCACTACGGAGATGATCCAAAAGCGCACGACGACCGTCGGCTCCTTCCAGCCCTTCTGCTCGAAGTGATGGTGCAGCGGCGCCATCCGGAACACGCGCTTGCCGGTCAGCTTGTAGGACGCGACCTGGATCACGACCGACAGTGTCTCCAGGACGAAAAGACCGCCGACGATGGCGAGCACGATCTCGTGCTTGGTGGCAACCGCGATCGAGCCGAGGGCACCGCCCAGCGCCAGCGAGCCGGTGTCGCCCATGAAGATCATGGCGGGCGGTGCGTTGAACCACAGGAAGCCAAGGCCTGCGCCGATGAGGGCCCCGCAGATGACGGACAGCTCGCCTGCACCGGCAACGTAGTGGATCTGCAGGTATTTCGAGATGACGGCGTGGCCCGTCAGGTAGGCGATGAGGCCGAACGTAGCTGCGGCGATCATGACCGGCACGATGGCCAGGCCGTCGAGGCCGTCCGTCAGATTGACCGCGTTGCCAGCGCCCGCGATGACGAGGATACCGAGCAGGATGAACAAATAGCCGAGCGGGATAATGACGTTCTTGAAGAAGGGAAGCGTCAGGGCATCGGCGAAACCCGGTTTGCCGACGTTCATGATCGCCCAGGCCGCGAGGCCCGCGACGAGAAACTCGAGGCCGAGCCGAGCCTTGCCGCCAAAGCCGGAGGCGGTCTGCTTGGTGACCTTCAGGTAGTCGTCATAAAAGCCGATGGCGCCGTAAGACATCGTGACGCCCAGGACGATCCAGACATACGGGCTCTGCCAATTGGCCCAGAGCAGCGTCGAGACGAGCACTCCGGAGAGGATCATGAGCCCGCCCATGGTGGGCGTGCCGCGCTTCGAGAGATGCGATTGCGGACCGTCCTCGCGGATCGGCTGGCCCTTGCCCTGCTTGACGCGGAGCATGTCGATGATTGTGGGGCCGAACAGGAAGACGAACAACAGCGCTGTCATGATGGCGCCGCCGGTGCGGAACGTGATGTAACGGAACACGTTCAGCGGACCGAACACGTCGCTGAACTGGACGAGCTCGTAGAGCATCCCTCACCTCTCGTGCGATCCCCTCGGCCCGGGCCTGGCGCAGGTGCGCTGCCGAAGCGCCGATGTCTTCTAGACCTGCTTCATCCGCCCGCAAAGTGCATCTTGATGGCCTCCACAATCGGCGCCATGCGTGAGCCGAGCGAGCCCTTGACCATCACGGCGTCGCCGGGGCGGATCGTGGCACGGACAGCAGGGATCAACTCGGCCGAGGTGGGAGCCCAAGCGCCCCGCTTGTCCGCCGGAAGCGCGTCGAAAAGGTGGCGCATGTTCGGGCCGCAGCAGAGGATGACGTCCGCACGGGCGGCGGCATCCTTCAAGCCGATGTGGTAGCGGACGGAGTCGGCGCCCAGCTCGAGCATGTCGCCGAGGATGGCGATGCGACGCCCATCCGGATCAACGGCAGCCAGATTTGCAAGGGCCGCCGCCATTGATGCCGGGTTGGCATTGTAACTCTCGTCGAGCAGCAAGATTTGGCCAGCGCCTGCCGTGAGATTCAATCGTGCACCTCGTCCTGGTGCTGCTGCTACCGTGGACAATGCTCTGCTGGCGCGAGCCACATCTGCACCAAGCGATGCTAGGCTCGCCATCACTGCGAGCGCGTTGATCGCGAGATGTTGCCCGACCATGCCCAGATCGAAGCCCACTTTCACCCCGCCGTCGGAAAAATCCGCGACGACATGCTGGCAGTCCTGCAGGTCACCCAAAGTTCCGGACAGTGCAGCCAGTTTGACGTCCGCATCTCTTGCCAGACCAAAGGTCACAACCTTCGCGTCATGATCTCGAGCTGCAGCCCTCAGCCGCTCGTAATGGGGGCTGTCGCGCAGGATGATCGCCGTCCCGCCAGCCTCCAACCCCTCGAAAATCTCGGCTTTGGCATTGGCGACCCCGATTTCGCCGTCGGGGAAGTTGCCGACGTGGACGGGGAGCACGTTGGTGACGATGGCGATGTGCGGGCGGACCATTTTCGTGAGTGGCCGGATCTCGCCAGAGTGGTTCATGCCGATCTCGAAGACGGCGTACTCGGTTTCGGCGGGCATGCGGGCGAGGGTGAGCGGCACGCCCCAGTGGTTGTTGAACGACTTCTCAGGGGCGTGGACCTTGCCGGGTGATGAGGCGCACACCTTGAGGCAAGCGCGAAGCATCTCCTTGGTGCCTGTCTTGCCGGCCGAACCGGTGACGGCGATGACGCGGGCCGTGTCGGAAAGGCGCGCGCGGGCGGCGATGCCGATGCGCTCCAGGGCGCGAAGCGGGTCGTCTACCCGAATGAGTATCCCCTCACCGGGAGTGCGCTCGTAGCCCTCGCGCACCAGTGCGGTGATGGCGCCTCTTGCGAAGGCCTGAGGGACGAACTCGTGGCCGTCGCGGGCGTCGGTCAGTGGGACGAAGAGGTCACCGGGCTCGAGGGTGCGGGTGTCGATGGAGATGCCGGCAATAGTCGGGCTCTCTAGCTGCGCTTCGGATGCCCACTTCGCATCCGCGCGAGCCGCCTCGAGCCGGCCGCCGGTTGCAGCGACGATCTCATCGAGGGTCCATAGGGGACGCGTCATGTGCCGATCTCCGCAACCGCCTTCATGATTTCCTCGTGGTCCGAGAAGGGAAGGACCTGATCGCCGACGATCTGGCCGGTCTCGTGACCTTTGCCGGCGACGAGCAGCACATCGCCTGTGTCGAGCAGCCGCACGCCCTCACGGATCGCCGCGGCGCGGTCGCCGATTTCGCGAGCGGATGGGGCGCTGGCCAGCATCTCGGCGCGGATTGCGGCGGGGTCCTCGGTGCGCGGGTTGTCGTCGGTGATAATGGCAATATCGGCCTGTTCGACCGCGATGCGGCCCATGATCGGGCGCTTGCCGCGGTCGCGGTCGCCGCCGCAGCCGACGATGCAGATGAGCTTGCCCGTCGCGAACGGGCGCAACGCGGCGAGTGCCGCCTCTAGCGCCTCGGGTTTGTGGGCGTAGTCAACGACGGCGATACCGCCTCGGGCTTCGGCGACGACCTCGAGGCGACCTTTGACACCATGAAGATTGCCCAGCGCCTTGATCACGACGCCCGCCGGCTCGTCACAGGCTATGGCAAGGGCCGCCGCAACGAGTGCGTTTCCGGCCTGGTAGGTGCCGATCAGTGGTAGTTCGACGGTCCAGGTGTCGTGGCCTCGCGCGAGGCGCAAGTGCTGGCGAAAACCGCTTCTTTGAGCATCCAACAGGCGCAGAGTATCGCCCGTGCGGCCCACCGTCATCTCACGCAAACCTCGCTCGTTTGCGGCGGTTAGGGCCTCGGCTGCGGCGGGACCGTCCATGTTGACGACAGCAGGCGAGCTGGGCGCGAGCAACTCCCACAACCTCAGCTTCGCCGCGAGATAGGCCTCCATCGTCGGGTGGTAGTCGAGATGGTCCCGGCCAAGGTTGTTGAAGGCGGCAGCCGTGATGCGCACGCCATCGAGTCGATGCTGGTCGAGGCCATGGGACGACGCTTCCAGCGCGAGGTGCGTGACGCCTTCGTCGGCCAACCGCTGCAGGGTCCGGTGCAGCGTAACCGGATCGGGAGTGGTGAGCGATCCGTAGACGGCGCCATCGGGCTTAACAACGCCAATGGTGCCAAGGGAGGCGGCGCGATGTCCGCAGGCGGCGAAGATCTGGCGCGTGAACTCGGCGATAGAGGTCTTGCCGTTAGTGCCGGTGATGGCGACGATCGTCTCGGGCTGACGGGGATAGAAGCGGGCTGCCATCAATGAGAGTGCCCGGCGGGGCTCCTCCGCGCGTACGACGGCGACGCCAGTTGGGACGTTCAGCTCGACGCCTTCGCCGATGAGAACGGCGACGGCTCCCTTGGCCACGGCGTCCGCGACGAAGCGCCGGCCATCGGTGCGGCTGCCCGCCAGCGCTGCAAAGAGCCAACCCGGCTTCGCCGCACGGCTGTCGGCAGTCAATCCCGTCACGTCCGGGTCGGACGCCGCGCCCTCCATATGCGCCTCTGGGCCGATCAGAGCAGATAGGTGCACGCCGTCCCCCCGATCCTTCGTGAAACAAGATCCCGGCGGGTTGTAGCTCCTCACCGTGGCGACGATCCTAATATGAGTCGGGCGGCGAGGCGTCAAACACGTGGAATGAGAGCCACGTCCCGGGCTCAGAGTGAGCCTGCAATGGGCCGCGGGAGCACACCGAGGAGCGGTGCAACGCGGGCGACAATGGCCGCCGTCAGCGGCGCCGCATTCAGCCCTGCCGTGATGCCGCCCTTGGCCTCGTCCTCGGGCTGCGGCTCGAACAGCGAGACGAGGAGCACGTAGCGCGGCTGATCCATCGGCAATGCGCCGGCAAACGAGGAGATGACGGATTTCGCGCGATATCCGCCAACGCCCGGCATCTCGGCCGTGCCAGTCTTGCCGCCGACGCGGTAGCCCGGAACTTCGGCCCGGCGTCCTGTGCCGTGCGGCATCGTCACGTTGAGGCGGAAAAGCTCGCGCATGGCGGCGCTTGTCTTGGGACCGAGGACACCGTCCGCCTTCGCCTCTGTGCTGGCGGTACGAGCGATAAACGTCGGCGAAACGCGGAGACCGCCGTTGACGAGAGATGCCATGACGGCTGCGAACTGAAGCGGTGCGACGGCGAGGCCATGTCCGAAGCCGATGGTGGCCGTCTCGACATCGCCCCAGCGCTGCGGCAGCAGCGGAGGCGCCACCGGTCCGACCTCGGTCCGGATCGGCTCGGTCAGGCCCATGCGGGCGAGGAAGATCAGTTGGCGCGAATTCCCAGCCTCCATCGCCAGCATGGCGGCGCCAACGTTGGACGAACGGATGAAGATGTCGCGCACCGTGAGTGGCATTCCAGCGGGATGGAGATCACGGATCTGATAGCGACCGAGAGCGAGTGGCCGGGTCACATCATAGGTCTTGTCGAGAGTTGCCAGACCGTCGTCGAGCGACATGGCGACGGTCAGCGCCTTGAAAACGGAACCGAGTTCGTAGACGCCGCCTTGCAGGCGATCCGGCCTTTCCGGATCGAGATGAGAGCCCGGGACGTTGGGATCGGCCGAGGGCACCGAAACGGCTGCGACGATCTCTCCGGTGACGGCGTCCATGACGAGGCCGGAGGCGCCCGTGGCGCGGTACTTGGAGAGCGCATGCGTCAACTCGCTTGAGACGGCGTGCTGCACACCCAGATCGATCGAGAGGCGCACGGGCCCGGCGTTCGAGGAGGCCGCGCCATGGACCGCCTCGACGCCGACAGCCTCGTCGATATGGCGCTCGATGCCGGTCGTTCCCCGGTTGTCGGGATCAACCTGACCGACGATGTGGCCCAGTAGTGACCCCACGGGATAGGCACGCTTGGGCTCTCGCCGGAAGGCGAGACCAGGGAGCCCCAGGTCGTGAACGCGTTGCGCCTCGACCGGCGCAAGTCCGCGACGGATCCATACGAAGCGCCGCGAACGATCGGCAAGCTGCGCGCGCAGATCGTTGGCATCAAGGCCTGGGAGGGTGCGAGACAGACGCTCGGCGACCTCGTCACGGTCGAGGACGAGGCCGGGATCGGCGAAGAGCGAGCTCGAGGCGACATCGGTCGCGACTACGCTGCCGTTGCGATCAACGATGTCAGGACGCGCGAAACTCCGGGATATCGGCTCAGCCGAAGCGGTTCGGGTTTCGCCCAAGCTCGCCATCCCCAGGCGAAGGAGCTGCGCGGTCACGGCCAACGTGGCAAGTGCCAAACCACTGGCGACCGCAAGCAGGCGGAGCCGAATCGACGCCGTCGTGCGATGGGACGCCGTGCCCGTCACGGCGAGGCCCCCAGCCGGTCATACTGCTCGGGGCGGACCGGAGCCAAGCCCTGCCGCCGGGAGAGTTCGTCGATGCGCTCGGGGCGGCCCAACCACGCCCGCTCGGCCTTCAGGGCGGCGATGTCGCTCTGGGCCTTCTCGATGGCGCGCTCCGTGGCTTGTACCTCGGCCTCGATGCGGCGGGTGTCATGCTTCAGCGAATAGAGACCCACCGCCGATGCGACGGTCATCAGCCCGGCGACAATGGCAAGAAGTCGACCCACGGCCTGTGACCTCCCTGATGCGTCGCGTCACGACCGGCGGTGCACCGCACCCGGGGCTGCCGGCAGGCCTAGCTCGGCCGCGCTCTCCGCCTCCCAGGCAGGTGCCGCGGTTCGAGTCGCTGCCCGAAGCTTGGCGGACCGCGCGCGGGGATTCGCGACGAGTTCTGCATCCGAAGGGGTAACAGGGCGATGGTTAACGAGTTGGAAACTCGGCGCGGGTTCGCCCCCCACGCTCGGGGGGCCGTGGCGCGAGCCAGTGCCCAGACGGCCTGAGCGGCGAGCCAGGAAGCGCTTGACGATGCGATCCTCGAGCGAGTGGAACGTGACGACAACGAGGCGACCGCCCGGCGCCAGCAACTTTTCCGCCGCCGCTAGGCCGCGCGCCAATTCGCCGAGTTCGTCGTTGACCGCGATGCGCAACGCTTGGAACGTGCGTGTCGCCGGGTGCCGGTCGTCATCGTGGCGCCGGCCGAGCGCGCGCTCGACGATGGCTGCAAGCTCGCGGGTCGTCTCGATGGGCTTGGCGGCGCGCGCGCGGACGATGGTGCGGGCAACGCGCCGAGATTGGCGCTCCTCGCCAAAGGCAAAGATGATGTCGGCGAGGTCGGCTTCGTCGCTTTCATTGACCAGGGTCGCAGCGCTCGGCCCGTCGCGCTCCATTCGCATGTCGAGCGGACCGTCGGCCATGAAGGAGAAGCCACGCGCGGCCTGATCGAGTTGCATCGACGAGACGCCGATATCGAGTACGACGCCGTCGAGCGGTAGAAATCCGTTGGCTTCTGCGATGGTATCCAGATCGCCGAAGCGCCCAGCGACGAGAGTCAGGCGGCCGGCGAACCTGGCAACGAGCCCCGCTCCGGCAGACAAGGCATCAGGATCGCGCTCGATGGCCAGAATTCGCACATCCGGTGCGGCAGCCAGCAGGGCGTTCGAGTAGCCACCCGCGCCGAATGTGCCATCGACGATGCGAGCGCCAGAGGTCAGCGCCAGATGCTGCACGACCTCATCGAGAAGAACAGGAACGTGCCGCGGCGTCGCGACGGGGCCCTTATCGTCCGAAGCGGCCGCCCCCTCCATCATCGTTCCGACCCGCCGCCGCTTTCGCTACCACTCCCCGGCGGCTGGCGACGCCCCGGCCCGAGGAGTTGTCGGTGCTGGCGGACTTTCTCACGAGCCCTGGCGCGGCGCTCCTCGAAGCGCTCCGGCGACCAGAACTGGAACTTGTCGCCCAGGCCGACAAAAGCGACTTCGGCGACACCTTCGGAGAGCCCGATCCGGGCGCGTAGCTCTTTCGGCAGCACGATACGACCGTCCGCGTCGATGGCGATGAACTGTGCCTCACCATAGAGCGCGACAGCCAGCTCGTCCCGCTCGTCCGAATAGTCCGGCAAGCCGCCGAGAAGCCCATCGATTTTCTGTGCAAGTCTTTCGCCGCCTGCATCGAGGGCCGGAGCGTCGAGCGAGGGGTAGCAATAGAGGCCGAGGCCTGCCGCGCCAGTGTAGCGGTCGCGCTCGAGGACTGCCCGGAACGACGCCGGGATTGAGAGGCGCCCTTTGGCGTCGATCTTGTTGGTGAATGTCGAGACAAAGCGGTCCATCCCCTTGCGTCAAGCCTCGTTCAACGCGCCCGGGGACTGCCCGGGCACCTCATGACGCAACCGACCTAGCGCGGGGCTGACATGGGCCGACACGGCCTCGACACCTTTCACTCGAACTCGCTGCTTTGACTGAATGGGGCTCGCCGGACGTCCCCCGGCGCCCGACGAACCCCTGCACTTCACCTGTCCGCGCCGGCCGGGAGCGGGCGGTCGCACGAGCCCCGTCCCTCTTTCGGTGCCCAGCGCCGCTGCCCGCGTCCCTTAACCCGGTGCGGACGGGCATTCATGGGATCTCATGGGTTTTGATGGGAGTCAATGGAATCTTAAGGCATTTGATTGGCCGTTTGTGGGCAACTGGCTACGAATCGGCCACAGAGCCACACTCGGCGCCCACAGCAGGGCTGCCGACATCTCTGTTTTTTTGTGATTTATCAGGTCTTTAGTTTTTGTATTCGAGAGTCGTGGTGCCGACTTGCCCCAGCTGTTGCGCCAGAGCTGCAATGTTTTCGATTGTCACAGAATCATGACGGCTCTGGCGGCAAGGCGAACTCGATCGCCCATCGCCACGCCGGAAACACGATGATTCTCTGCCTAGCAGCGGCTGCGTCGAGGGCCGCGCCATCGCCTCGATGGAATTCTGCGGCTGAACCGATCAGTTCGTGAGCGCGAACAAGTTCTCGGGCTTAGCCTCGATGCGGCCGCGCTCGACGTCTCGGACGATGCGCGTGAGCGCCGCATGAGTCGGCGCGGGGACGCCGGCCGCTTCGCCCTTCTCAGCGATGTAGCCGTTCATGTAGTCGATCTCAGTGCGGCGGCCCTTGGCGATGTCCTGTGCCATGGACGGGCGCTGGAGGTCGCTTCGGGCGGCGCCCGAAGTGCCAGCGAGGATGAGCTCGTCGAGTTCCTTGACGGCAGCGGCGTCGTTATCCGTGGCACGCACCCAGAGATTCGGATCGATCTTGGCGATCGGCTCGAGATCGAGGCCCATAGCGCGACCGACTTTCACCGCCTCTCCCGCGAGCTTGACGACGACGCGCCGGATGCGGTCGTGCCGGTCACGGGCGTTGCCTCCGAGCCCGGTCGCAGCCGAGACGCCGTTGCGCATGCCGTTGACGCAGAGTTTCGACCAGCGGACGCCCCAAAGGTTGGTGGTCGCGCGCGCCTTGTCGACCGATGACAGGATCTCGGCCAATTGCTCGATGCGCGGCGTTATGCGGCCATGCACCTCGCCCGCCTCGAGCGTTGGAATCTTGCCGTCCTTCGGCATGGTTCGGCGGATGGCGCCCGGCTCGTAAAGCTCGACGGCGAAGTTGTTGCCGACCATGCAGCCGACCGTCTTGCCCCAGCCGACGACGCTCGCGATGCGTTCCTCGTTGACGCAGTTCTGAGCCGAGACGACATAGCCGAGCGGGGCCAGATACTGGGCGATCATGTGGGTCGCCCAGATCGTGTCGTAAGACTTCACGGCGACGATGGCGATGTCGACCGGGCGCTCCTTGACGAGGTCCTGCAGCTCGGTGAGATGCTTCGCTTGCATCTTCACGGTGAGGCTTTCTTCGGGGCTCATGCCCGAGATCGAGAGGCCCGTAGTGCGCATCGTGCGAACGTGCTCGGGCCATGGGTCGACCATAGTGACGTCGTGGCCGGCGTGAGTCATGTGGGCGCCGATGTAGCCGCCCACGGCGCCGGCGCCGACGATGACGATGCGGGGTTTGGTCATGGCGATGAGTTTCCCGAGTCTAGGCGTTGCATGGAGCCGCTTTATAGAGCTTTCCGCATCCGCGAGGCGTTGTGAAGGGTAAGGAGGGGGTCGCGCTGCCTATGCCAAGGCCTCCGGCCCCGGTGGCGGCTCCTCCAGGAACTGCTGGACTGTGCGGTAGAGCAGGATGCGGTTGCGCTCCATCAGCATGGCGTGGGTGCCGCCTCCGAGAACTGACAAGCGCTTCCAGGGGACGGCGGCAAACATTGGAAAGACGGTCTCGGCCATGGAGCGGGGCGTGTCGTTATCCCATTCGCCCACCACGACCAGCAGTGGCACCGTGATGCGCGCAGGATCGTAGAGGGGTTTGCCCGCGCTCCAGTATTCGATGCCGTCGAGTACGACGCCATTCGGCGCGCGCACGGTCTTGCCGCCGCCTTTCGGATCGGTCGCGGAGACGGCCGACCACCACTGGTCGAACCAACCAGCGGGGATGATGTCGGCCTTCTGCCGCTCGTCGAGCCCGCCGAGACGGCGCTTCAGCGTCGCCTCGCGATCGACCGTGCGGTAGGCGCCGACGTTACCATCGACATGGATCGGCGACGGTGAGGAATTCGACCGGTCCCAAACTGGCGCGTAGAGCGTCAGGCGCTCGACGGCGTCGTTATGGCCAGACGTGTAGTAGCTCGTGATGGCCGTGCCCCAGGACCATCCGACGAGGCAGACCTTCTCGACGCCACGGCGACGGCGCACGAAATCGACCACGGCGCCGAGGCAGGTGGCGGCGTCTGGCGTGCGCATGAAGGGCGGGTGCTTGTCTGCCGGTTCGTCCATCTGGGATGGGCGCTGCGAACGCCCGTAGCCTGGAAGGTCGAGGTAGTAACAATCGAAGCCGCGCGCTGCGACATAGTCCATCCACGACATGCCACCGAACGGAATGTCGAAGGCTGCGCCGCCGTAGGTGGCGCCGTGTTGAAAGATTACGATGCGGTCGGATGCGAACTTTTCGACGCCAGCCGGGCGCTTGTTGCGCACGTGAATGCGGCCCCAAGGCGCCAGCTCAACGCTCAAATCCTCACCGACCACGTCCAGCTTGATCTCGGGCATGACCGATCACTTCCAGGCAAAGCGCGGCTGATCGAAATGCGCGACGCGTGTCGAAAGCCCGCGCATGGCGACCTCGCGGAACTGGTAGAGCATTGCCGCCGTCGGTGCGAACACCTCGCTCCCCATGATCGGGAGCGGCGCCGAAAGCACGGGCGGCTTGCCATCCTCCGTGGGCCTGAGACGTGGAATGTTGGGGCTGTCGAGCTGGCTGAACGGGATGCGTACCGCGAAAGCGACCTCGACGGGATCGGGGTAGATGTGCTTCACCACGCCACCCCACACGACAACCGGCGTGATGCGAAATCCCGACCGGGTGGGATAGTCGTCGAGGACGCCGAGTATGGCATCCGGCTGCAGCTCGAGACGCAATTCCTCATGCAACTCGCGCAGAGCCGCCTGCTCCGGCGTCTCGCCCTCGTCCAGGCGACCGCCCGGCAGCGCCCATTGGCCGGCATGACGCCGCAGGCTCTCAGGCCGTTTGGTGAGCAGGATGCACGCCTCATCGCCGGTGTCGCTCTTCACAACGACAATGGCGACCCCAGCGCGGCGCAATGCGGGGTCCTCAATGGGGCGCCGCTCGAACGCGTCGATGTTGCCGGCGAGGCGCTCCCTCAGGTCCGGCCGGAACGCGTACGGCATGCGCTATCTCTCCCTATGATCCGTCCCAACGCGTGCCATCGTCTTGGCAGGACGCGCCTTTGCGTGTGAGACTTTACACCCCTTCACGTGACGGAGACCCCCATGACGAGCCCGACCGGTCAGGACACGCAAGCAGGCCAGCCCCGCTCGTGCTATGTCAAGGCTCTTGGCCGAGAGGTGCATTACGTGGAGTGGGGGCGGCCCGGTGCCGTGCCCCTCGTCATGTGGCATGGGCTCGCGCGAACGGGGCGTGATTTCGATACCATCGCAGCGGCGCTGTCGGATCGGTTCCACATCATCTGCCCGGATACGATCGGACGGGGCCTGTCGGAATGGAGCGACAGGCCGGACGAGGACTATTGCCTCGACGTCTATGCCCGGCTGGCAGCCGCAGTTGCCGATGCATCCGGGTTCAAGACGCTGCACTGGGTCGGAACGTCGATGGGCGGCGCGCTCGGCATTCGAGCGGCGGCGACGACATTGAAAGGCCGGATCGGCCGATTGGTGATCAATGACATCGGGCCGACGTTCCCGGAGGCGCCCTACGAGCGGATCAAGGCCTACATCGGCAATCCACCCGAGTTCGCGACCGTCACCGAGCTGGAGGCCTACTTCCGGACGATCTACAAGCCCTTCGGACACCACACCGATGCGCAATGGCGGCACATGGCCGAGACTTCCCTGCGACGGTTGCCGAGCGGGAAGCTGACGACACACTACGATCCGGCCATCGTCCGACAGATGTTCGTCCACCCGCGGGACTACGAGCAATGGGAGCACTGGGACCGGATCACGGCGCCGACGCTGGTGCTGCGCGGGGTCGAGTCGGATCTGCTGCTTCCCGACGTGGCGCGGAACATGATGGCGCGGGGACCGAGGGCGACAATCGTCGAAATCGAAGGGTGCGGGCATGCGCCAGCGTTGAACGTGGCCGGCCAGATCAAACTCGTGAGAGACTTTCTCGAAGCCTGAGGAGGCTGAGATGCACGAGAACGAGATTGCTTGGTGGCCGTCTCCCGAGATGGTGGCCGAGGCCAACCTGACAAAGTTCATCACCCACTGCGGACGCGCCGACTACGACGACCTTCTTCGCTGGTCGATCGACGAACCCGAGGCGTTCTATCGTGCGCTGTTCGCGCACATCGATTACCGCTTCACCAATCCCTTCATTCAAGCGATCGACGCGTCAGAGGGCATCGAGAGGGCGCACTGGTGCATCGGTGGCGAAACAAACGTCGCGCTCAACTGCCTCGACAAATGGCGCGGGACGCCGACCTACGAGAAAATCGCGCTCGAGTGGCTCGGTGAAAACGGCGAGCGTCTGTCTCGCACCTATCGTGAGCTGGACGACGAAGCCTGTCGGCTCGCTGCGGGGTTGCGGGGGCTGGGGATTGGCGTGGGCGACGTCGTCGCAATGTACCTGCCGAATGTCCCCGAGGCAGTCACGACGCTGCTCGCCGTGCCCAAGATCGGCGGCATCGTGCTGCCACTCTTTTCCGGCTTCGGCCCTGAAGCGGTCGCGGCCCGCCTCAACGATGCCGGTGCCAAGGCGGTCATCACCGTCGACGGCTCGTACCGACGCGGCAAGGTGGTCGCGGCAAAGCCGGTGATCGATCAAGTGCGGGCCGACGTGCCGAGCTTGAAGCACGTCATCGTGTGCCACCGCGCGGATGTCGATGTCACCTGGTCGCCTGGCACCGATCACCATTGGCGCGATCTTATGGCGCAGAGCCGGGACAGCGACGGCTCGACCGCCTCGATGCCGGCCGACTCGCCCTATCTGCTGGTCTACACGTCGGGGACCACCGGCAAGCCCAAGGGTGTCGTGCACACTCATTGCGGTTTCCCGGTGAAGACGGTGCTCGACCTCGGCATCTGCATGGAGTTCAAGCCGACCGACCGCATCCTGTGGATGTCGGACATGGGGTGGCTGGTGGGGCCGATACTGGTGTACGGCACGACGCTGATGGGCGGCACGATGGTGCTGGCCGAAGGCACGCCCGACTATCCGCGCACCGATCGGATCTGGCAGATCGTGTCGGACCAGCACGTCAGCTATCTCGGCATCGCACCGACCATCGCGCGCACGTTCATGGCGGACCCCTCGTTCGATGCGTTGCGCTACGATCTCTCGTCGCTGCGCGTGTTCTGCTCGACCGGCGAGGCTTGGACACCCGAAGCCTGGCACTGGCTGTTCGAGGTGATCGGGGCGAAGCGCTGCCCGATCGTCAACTTCTCGGGCGGCACGGAGATGGGCGGCATTCTCACGTCCGTCGTCACGCATCCCATCAAGCCGGGCTCGTTCACGCGGCCCGTTCCCGGGACCTTTGCCGCCGTTTTCAACGAGGCCGGACAAGTGGCGGAACCCGGAGAGGTCGGCGAGCTCGTCATGCGGCGCGCGCCGATCGGCCTCACGCAAGGCCTCTGGCGCGACGATGCACGCTACATCGAGACCTATTGGTCGACGTGGCCGCACGTCTGGCATCACGGCGACTTCGCCATGCGGGATGCGGACGGCTTCTACTACATCCTCGGCCGCTCGGACGACACGCTGAAGATCGCCGGCAAGCGAACGGGGCCGTCCGAGATCGAAGGGCTGGTGCTGTCGACCGGGCTGGTGAAGGAGGTTGCTGCCATCGGCTTGCCCGATCCAGTCAAGGGTACGGCCATCGTCTGCGTCTGCGTGCCTCGCGAGGGGGCGCCCAAGGATAGTGCCGCCGACGCCATCTCGGCGGCTGTCGTCTCAGGCCTCGGCACGGCCTTCCGGCCGAAGGGCGTGGTGTTTTGCGACGACCTGCCGAAGACGCGCAACATGAAGATCATGCGTCGCGTGGTGCGCGCGGCGCTACTGGGGCATGATCCGGGCGACTTGTCCTCGCTGGTCAATCCGGAGGCGGTGGCGGGCTTGCGGAGGATCGCGGTGCAGATGTAGTTGGAGCGGCTTGACCTCGGAACCAATTCCAACACGGCCCCACGTTGAAGCTCAACGCTACGACTTGGAGATCTCCTGCGCCCGGCGCAGGGCGAGATCGTCCAGCGTCTGGAACCAGTTTGGCGGGAGTGTGAGCTCGGAACTCGCGCCTTTCGCATTCACCGCCAGCTTGAGTTGGGCCTGTGCCAGCTTACGCAATTCGCTGCGCGCTCGGTCGATTTCGTCCATGGTCGTCGCCGACTCGATGCCGTCCACGAGTTCCTCGATGCGAGCGGCTGTCGAGTCAAGCTGGTCTCCGCCGAATAGGCCAAGGCGGCTCCATAAGCCGGCAAGCGAAGAGCCGATCAGGCCAAGCGCAAACAGGCCGAGCCAAATCTGGTCCGAGTACGTTTCGAGGAATGACGTCGCGCGTTCGTTGAGATGCGCTGCCACGCCGGCGTGCGGCATGTAGCGGCGGAGTGCATCCAGGGGAGGAGATTCGATCTCGAACGACCCGTTCTCGGCCAGCATGCGGCCGCGGCGCTCGAGAATGGCTTTCGTCAATTGTGCGGCGACGGCATCGGACAGGTTACTATCGCCGACCAACTCGTCGGTTATGGCCACCGTCGAGACCGACTGCGCCGGAAGGGCATGAAGACCTCCGAAAATCCCAGCCGCAATCTTCGTTACCGTGATATCGCGGTAAAGCGCTGCCAGCGCGTCGGGCGACGACGGGCCACCAATCGCGATGGCGCCAGAGAGGGCTTTCGAAATCCCTGCCATCAGCGCGCGTGCCGCAGGCTCGGTGACATCGAGTACCAAGGCTGCGACATCGGCCTTATCTTCCGCGAGCAAGCCGGCGATGCTTGCCGATGGACTTTCCGTCAGGGTGATTGCCGGCTCCGCGAGACCAGAGTGTGCCAGAAGTCTTGCTACCAAGGCTCGATTCGAGCCCAGATCGTCGAGCCCTACGACGATCCGCTTGCCGAGCATGCGATCCGGCCTGAGCACTTCGGGCAAAGCCGGCTTTTCGCTCGCTACGTCGCCCGCAAGCTCCTCCGACACACCTGCTGAGATCCGTTCGTTGGCGCGGGCGACAAAGAACACGGCGCGCCGGTCGACGATCGCAATCGAGCGGGCATCGAACTTCCGGGCCTCATCACTTCGCACGACAGCGAGCTTGACCTTGTCGTCGTCGAGATAAGCCGCGGCCTCGTCAGTGCTACTGACCGGCACGAGCTTGACCCGGTGCGGCGTCGCGTTCTCAGCCAGCGACTTGGCCAGCGCAACGACGAACGCCTCACGGCTGCTGCTGGGCGGGCCGACGGCGATTGTCAGCGTCGAGGGCCGCGTGGCGTACGACCAAACCTGATAAAAGACCAAGGCCAAACCGAGCAAGACGATGAGCCAGCGCAAGACTGGGGAGATCGCGCGTCCTCCAGCCGAACCGCTTCGCTCTCCGACCGCCTGCAATCGATCCAGCATGTTCATTCCACCATGGCCACTTCGACGGGTCGAGTAATCAGTGGAACGAGACAGAAACGTGGTGGCCAGCATGCGGGAACTGCCACGCCCGTCCGCTGCAACGACAGGCGAAGCTACTTTTTCGGATGCTTCGGCACGTATTCCTCAACCGGGCCACCGGCGTCCTTCCAGCCCTTGAAGCCACCGAGGATGTGGGCGACGGGCTTCAAGCCCATGTCCTGAGCGGTCTTCGCAGAGAGGGCCGAGCGCCAACCGGCTGCGCAGAAGAACACGAACTTCTTGTCCTCCGCGAACTGGGCCTTGTGGTAGGGGCTCTCTGGATCAATCCAGAACTCGAGCATGCCGCGCGGGCAATGGAAGGCGCCGGGCACCTTGCCGTCGCGCTCAAGCTCGCGGGGATCACGAAGGTCTACCAGCACGACGTCGTCGCGACCGGCCAGCTTGACGGCATCCGTCGCCTCGATCTCCTCGATCTGGCCCTTGGCGACCTCGAGCATCTTCTTGAAACCGTTGGTGATCTGTTGCGGCATGGGCGTGAGCTCCGTGGGCGTCGCTGGCTGATGTGGGCGTGCTGGCGGTCAGTCTAGCGGACATTTATCCGCGACGACACTGCCGATGCCGCCGGAATGATGCAGGACTCCGAGGCGACATGACCATCGTTCACGAAACTGTGACCTATTTTCGATACGATACGTGTTGCATCCACGATGGCGCCCCGAATATCAATTGATCATTGTTCAACCAAGGTCGCCGGACGGCGCCGCAATCAGGAGTAATCGCCATGATGGAGATCGCCTTCGGCCCCGTGATCGCGGCGTGCGCCCTGAAGAGCCTCATGTTCGGCGCGCTGTTCGCCATCCTGTTCCCGATGCTCGAGACGCGGCTCGCCAAGGGGACGCCTGCCTCTGGGATCGTTCGCCGACTCGGCCTGGGGCTCCTCAGCGGCGGCCTGTTCGGAATCGCGCACCTCGCCATCGTGTGCGCTGCCGATGGCTTCCCGCCCCGGATCATCCAGTCGACGGGGCTCGCGCTGCTCATCATCGCGGCGACGGGCTTCACGCTGGTCCGCAATGTCAGCTCAGCGACTGCGGTCAGGGGCTGACCCGCTCAACCAAGCGGTAGACGGTTGATTTGCGCTTCCTCCGGCCCGTGCTAGAGAGCCGATCCTGAGGTCAATCAATCCCGGGGTCGGCTTTTGCCATGAAGGACATCATCGAGGAGCTGGAGCGGCGGCGCGAAATTGCCAGGCTCGGCGGCGGACAAGCCCGCATCGACGCCCAGCACAAGCGCGGCAAGCTAACGGCGCGCGAGCGGATCGAGCTGCTCCTCGACGAAGGCTCCTTCGAGGAGTTCGACATGTACGTCGAGCACCGCTCGACCGACTTCGGTATGGAGAAGACCAAGATTCCCGGCGACGGCGTTGTGACCGGCTGGGGCACGATCAACGGGCGGGTGGTGTACCTCTTCGCCAAGGATTTCACGGTTTTCGGCGGCTCTCTCTCGGAGACGCACGCCAAGAAGATCATGAAGGTCCAGGACATGGCGCTGCAGAACCGCGCGCCGATCATCGGCCTCTTCGACGCGGGTGGGGCGCGCATCCAGGAGGGCGTGGCGGCACTCGGCGGCTACGGCGAAGTGTTCCTGCGGAACGTGCTTGCGTCCGGCGTCATCCCGCAGATTTCGGTGATCATGGGGCCGTGCGCGGGCGGCGACGTCTATTCGCCCGCCATGACCGACTTCATCTTCATGGTGCGCGACACGAGCTACATGTTCGTCACCGGTCCAGACGTCGTAAAGACCGTGACCAACGAGACGGTCACAGCGGAGCAATTGGGCGGCGCCTCGATCCACACGACCAAGTCCTCCATTGCCGACCGCGGCTACGACAACGACGTCGAGGCGCTGCTGCAGATGCGCCGGCTGATGGATTTCCTGCCCGCCAACAACACCTCGGGCGTGCCAGTATTGCCGACGCGCGATCCGTTCGATCGGCCGGAGCCGTCGCTCGACACGCTGATCCCGGACAACCCGAACAAGCCCTACGACATCAAAGAGCTGATCCACAAAGTCGTGGACGAGGCGGACTTCTTCGAGATCCAGGAGGCCTACGCGAAGAACATCGTGGTCGGCTTCGCGCGGATGGAGGGCCGCACGGTCGGCATCGTCGCGAACCAGCCGATGGTGCTCGCGGGCGTGCTCGACTCGGATGCCTCGCGCAAGGCGGCTCGGTTCGTGCGCTTCTGCGACTGCTTCGAGATCCCGATTATCACGTTTGTCGACGTGCCCGGCTTCCTGCCCGGCACAGCGCAAGAGTACGGCGGCCTGATCAAGCACGGCGCCAAGCTGCTGTTCGCCTATTCCGAGGCGACCGTGCCGAAGATCACGCTGATCACGCGGAAGGCGTATGGCGGCGCCTACGACGTGATGTCGTCGAAGCACATCCGGGGTGACTTGAACTATGCGTGGCCATCAGCCGAGATCGCGGTGATGGGTGCCAAGGGTGCGGCCGAGATCCTTTACCGTGCCGAGTTGGGCGACCCCGAGAAGATCAAGGCGCGGATCGACGAGTACCAGAAGCGTTTCGCCAACCCGTTCGTCGCCGCCGAGCGCGGCTACATCGACGAGGTGATCCTGCCCAGGAACACGCGCCGGCGGATCTGCCGAGGGCTGCAGATGCTGCGCAACAAGAAGGCGGAAAACCCTTGGAAGAAGCACGATAATATACCGCTTTAGTTGCGCCTTCAGATGCCCACTGCGCATCCGGCGCGTGGGTTGCGCCTTCGGATGCCCACTGCGCATCCGGCGCGTGGGTTGCGCCTTCGGATGCCCACACTCTCTTTGGCCCTTCAGATGCCCACTGGCGCAACCGGGCCGCATCCGGCGCGTGAGCAACGATAATATTAACGATTTGCATTACTTTCGGCGCCATCCTCCGGCAATCATAGGGGAGAGATAGTGGCGGACTATTCGCGGGTCGATGCCGAGATTTCAAGGTGTCGCCTTTGGCGCGCAAAGGAAATATTGACGGGTCGGCTTGCCAGCTCAAACTATGACCCTACTCTGTTCGGCAAGCTGGCCTTCGTATTGGATGCCATGCGTGATGATGATGAAGCTGGGCGCTATTATCTATTGAGCGGCACAAGTGAGGGACGGGGCGGAGAACTCGCCCGCCAGTTTCTGAGTCGTCGGCGCAAGGCGAGTGTCGCGGAGATCTGGCTGACTATGCCTAAGGCCGCCCAGCGACGCGACTCGTCTCATCCCACACCCCATGGCACGATTGAATTATTGCGAGCGGCGGAAAAAATCAGAGATGCCTCACAGTTACCAGTCACGGTCATCGCGGCCCATAGCAATGGCGGCTCACCAGAGAGTGGACGTGGCAGAAAGCAAGGCGCTGCATTAGCGGTAGGAATTCTCGGGTTTGCTACGGTCACTTTTATTTTGGGTCTGATTGAACTCATACGCCTAGCCGTGATGTTGCTCGACGTCGCTATGTAAGGAATTATTGCGCTTCTTTTTTCGGCGGTTCCAATCATCAACCTTGAGTCCGGGAACGCGCTGGAATTCGCGCGTGTTTGCAGTCACCAGCGTGGCGCCGTGGCGAAGCGCCTGACCGGCGATGAGGACATCGCCAAGTCGCTTCAATCTGCTACTCCTTCTTCGCCTTCCCGGCCATCCACCGTGCGTCGTGGAGTTGGGTCGGGCGGCCGGATTCCATGTCGCGGAAGCTGGCGATGAAGTTGGCGGTCATATCGAACGTGACGGGGGTGGGCTGCTTGGGAGCGAGCCAGTCGCCGCTCGTGTCGATATTCATTTTCAAAGTCAGCTTCAGGGGCAGTTCGACGCCGCCCGTCGTTTCACCGACGAACGAGCCCGTCGCCAGCGCATGGAAGAGAACGACGTTGGTCGCAGCGCTGCCTCCTGCCACCGTGACGGGTGTGAAGAGCTTGAGGTCCCCGGCCTTTGGCGAGGCCCCGAAGTGCAGGTTCTGGAAGCTTTGCGTCTGGCCCGTCTTTCGATGGGTCACGTCGAGGTCGAACGAGAGCACCGTGCCGCGCTGCGCGCCGTCGTTCGAGATGGTGAGCGGAATGGCGAAGACGTCGCGAAAATCCTGCCGGTACATATAGATGAGCGGGGGCGGGTAGACCCTCAGCTCGGCCTGTTTCAGGGATGTCTCGTAGAAGCTGTAGCCGGAGAACAAGAGCGCCACGATCGAGACGAGCGTTGCGAGGCCGGCGCCGATCTCTGAAAGACGCGAGCCGCGCTCGGAGGGTGCTTGCCGGTGCCCGGGCTGGTCCAGATCGCTTGCGGCTGTGTTGGCATAATCGTTCATGTCGCCCATCAACGCTTGAAAATCGCGGGTCGCATTCCGCCCCGGGCCGGCCATCGTGCCCCCAATCTCTTGTCACGCGCCCATCGATCCGGGCACGGCTGCAACCGGGCGCTCAATCGCGTCAGAATTGAGGCAACAGGCGAGGCCGTTGTCCGCGCAGAAGCAGCGGTCAATACTCGCGGCTTCCAGCGACTTCCGGGGAACTCCATGAAACGCCTTCGCACTATCGACCATGATACGTCGTACGTGGACATCGGCTCCGGGCCCGCGCTCGTGGCGCTTCACGGCTCGCTCGGCGATTTCCGATCGTGGTCACCGGTCATGGGGCCGCTGTCGCGAGACTATCGGCTTATCGTACCGAGCCTCCGGCGGTTCTTCCCCGAACACTGGGATGGCAAGGGCGGCGGCTTCACGATTGCCGAGCATACGAGGGACTGCATCGCCTTCCTGGAAGGTTTGCAGCTCGGCCCTGTCCACCTGATGGGGCATTCGCGCGGAGGACATATTGCCTTTCGCGTGGCCCAGCAGCGTCCGGACCTCGTGCGGAAGCTCATCCTCGCAGAACCCGGCGGCGAGCTCGATGCCTCACTGATGCCGCCGGGACAAGCGCCTTCAGCGGAACGCGTGGAGAGCATCGTCGAGGCAGCGCGTCTGATCGCTGCCGGCGACGTGGATGGGGGCCTCGAGCATTTCGTCGACCGGATCTACGGTGCCGGCACCTGGGCAAAGCGTCCGGCTGCGTCGAAGCAGATGCGCCGCGACAACGCGTATACTTTGATCGGGCAGATTCACGAAGATCGCAAGCCGTTTTCGCGCTCCGATGCGGCGTCCATCCGCAACCCGACACACCTCATCGGCGGCGAACTCACGCGAGGGATGCTGCCTGTGGTGCTCAAGGCGCTCACCGAGGCCATTCCGGGCGCGCGCTTTACGATGATCCCATACGCTGCACACAGCATGTTCGAACAGGCGCCGATCCGGTTCTCGGAGATCGTGCTCGAGTTTCTCGACGAGGCTTGACGAATTCAACCCAATGCGCCGCCGACGATGACGAAACAGGCACAAGAGTCATCGACCTGCCTGTTTTCAAACCTAGGTGCCTTGAAATCAATCACCACCGTCCTTCGGGATGTGCTTGAAAACAGGCACATCATGCAAGACGATGCTCAGGCGTCCGTTCGCTTTGGCGAACTGGGCGTCAACCCGAGCCGAGAGGCGACGCCGTCTTGACCGAGCCCGCTGCCAGCCGCCCCCTCGAAGGCTATGATCCTCTGCCGTTCTTCTGCGAATTGACCGGACAGCCCGGCCGTGTCGCGGCAGACCTCGCGTTGATCCGCAAACGACTCGAGGGCAACGATATCGCCACGCTCATGCAGCGTGCGCGCGAGGCGGAGAACGAACTCTTCAATCTGGGCATCACGTTCACGGTCTACACAGACAAGGACGCCATCGATCGCATCCTGCCGTTCGATGTGATCCCGCGGATTCTCACGCCCGGCGAGTGGCGTCAGATCGAGACTGGTGTGACCCAGCGCGTCAAGGCTCTGAACCTGTTTCTCTGGGACGTCTATCACGACCAGAAGATCCTCAAGGACGGCATCGTCCCCCGAGATCTGGTGCTCGGCAACAGCAACTACCGCCCAGAGATGGAGGGGCTAGATCCGCCTTGCGGCACGTACATCCACATCAACGGAACCGACATCGTGCGCAACCGGCACGGCGAGTTCCAGGTGCTGGAGGATAATGGCCGGTCACCCTCGGGAGTATCCTACGTCGTCGAAAACCGCCATCTGATGCAGCGTGCCTTCCCGGACCTGATGCGGGGGCTCAAGGTTCAACCCGTGTCGAACTATGGTGAGCAGCTGGTCGCAAAATTGCGGGAAGTAGCGCCTCAAGGCGTGGACGATCCCTCGATCGTGCTGCTGTCTCCGGGTGTTTATAACTCGGCTTACTTCGAGCACATCTTCCTTGCCCGAGAAATGGGTGTACCGCTGGTCGAAGGCCGTGATCTCATCGTCGAAAATGATCGGGTCTTCATGCGCACCGTGGCCGGCTTGCAGCCGGTGCACGTCATCTACCGGCGCATCAACGATGATTTTCTCGATCCTGAGGCCTTCAACCGGTCGAGCATGCTCGGCGTGGCCGGCCTCATGCGCGCGGCGCGCAAAGGCAACCTGACGCTGGCCAACGCGGTCGGAACGGGTGTCGCAGACGACAAGGCCGTCTATACCTACGTGCCCGAGATCATCCGCTACTACCTCGCCGAGGAGCCGATCCTGCAGAACGTGGAGACGCACATCTGCGGAACCGAGGCCGGGCTCAAGTACACGCTGGAGCATCTCGCCGAGCTGGTCGTGAAGCCGGTGGGCGAATCCGGAGGGTATGGGATCGTCGTCGGCCCCAAAGCGACGCAAATGGAGCTGGATGCGTGCCGCCGGCAGATCGAGGCCGATCCGGACAACTTCATCAGCCAGCCCATGATCGACTTGTCGGTATGTCCGACCCTCGTCGACGGCAAGGTAGAACCGCGGCACGTCGACCTGCGCCCCTACGCTGTGACGGGTCGCAGCACCTGGGTGTTGCCGGGCGGACTCACTCGAGTCGCACTGAGACGCGGATCGTTGATCGTGAACTCGTCGCAGGGTGGCGGCACCAAGGACACCTGGGTGCTCGAGGAGGCCCAGCCATGAGCCTCCTTTCGCGGTACGCGGAAGACCTGTTCTGGCTCGCCCGCTACATCGAGCGCGCCTCGAACCTGGCTCGGATCGTAGAAACTCACATGGCCTACGATCGGGGCCGCGACGAGGACGTCTCCTGGGCTTGGCTCGTCGCTCTGAACGCAGACCAGGAGCGTTTTAACAAGTCCTACGGCGATGCGTCGTTCGCCAACGTCATCCGGTTCTACGTCGCCGACATGGACAATGCCGGATCGGTGCGCTTCTCGCTCCGGGCGGCACGTGAGAACGCCCGCGCGCTGCGGGCCGTCATCCCGACCGAGATGTGGAACCATCTCAACGAGTTCTACAACCGCTTCCTGATCGTCTCGGATGCCGATCTCGAGCCTATTCGGCTGTGGCGCACCTGCGCTCAGATCAAGGACGGCTGTTACGCTCAGATCGGCGTGGCGGAAAGCACACTCTACCGTGACGAAGGTTGGCGTTTCTTTCGTATCGGTCTGATGCTGGAGCGCGCGGACCAGACGAGCCGGCTGCTCGACGTCAAGTTCGCGCAGCTCGCGACGGGGTTGCAACCCGCGGATAGGGCCGGCGATGCCACATTCTGGTCGCTCGTGCTGCGATCGGCGGCCGCATATCAGGCCTTCGTCAGGCTCGAGCGACGCGGTGCCGACCCCAACCGGGTCGCCCGGTTCCTGCTGGTCAACTCGAGCCATCCCCGCTCGGTCGCGTTCAGCGTCATGCAGATCAGGATGATGCTGCATGAACTCGGATCGGGTTACGGCCTCAGACAGTCGCGCCACGCTCAAGAGAAGATCGAGGCGCTGCTGGAAGTGCTGCAGGTTGCTGCGATGGAGCCGGATCTCGTCAGCAAGTTGCACGCGATCAACGACAGCCTTCAGCGCAGTCTGATCGACCTCACGAACGAGCTCGGGCTTCGATTCTTCGGCCACCCGGCCGAAGAGCCCATCCAGGCTGCGACCGGCCAATCACAGTCGCAAAGCCAAATGTCGACTTGAGACCCCGATGGTCATATCCCGGCCATTGCGAACACACAGAGTCCGCCCCGTATGACGCTCAACGTCGCGCTGACCCATCGCACCAGCTACACCTACGACCGCCTAATCGGCGTGTCACCGCAGGTGATCCGACTGCGCCCTGCCCCGCATTGCCGGACCCCGATCCTCAGCTACAGCCTGACGCTCGAGCCTAAGTTGCACTTCCTGAACTGGCAGCAAGATCCGTTCGGCAACTTCCTGGCGCGTGTCGTCATTCCCGAGAAGACGCGCGAGCTGTCGGTCACGGTCGATCTCGTTGCCGACATGGCGGTTATCAATCCGTTCGACTTCTTCATCGAGGAGGGCTCGACAGAGTGGCCATTCGCCTATGAAGACGGGCTCGCCAAAGAATTGCAGCCCTATCTGGTGCCCGACCCCGCGGGGCCGCGGCTCGCCGCCTACCTTGCCGGGATCGACCGCAAGCCGCGCACCACGATCGACTTTCTTTGCGACCTCAACCGGCAACTGCAGCAGGACATCAAGTACCTGATCCGGATGGAGCCGGGAGTCCAGACGCCCGAGGAGACGCTCGGCAAGGCGGCTGGTTCGTGCCGCGATTCGGGTTGGCTGCTGGTGCAGATTGCGCGGCATCTGGGGCTCGCGGCGCGCTTTGTGTCCGGCTACCTCATCCAGCTGGTGCCCGACGTGAAGTCGCTGGACGGTCCTTCGGGCGCCGAGACGGACTTCACGGACCTTCACGCCTGGACGGAGATCTATGTACCGGGTGCCGGTTGGATCGGTCTCGATCCGACGTCGGGGCTACTCACGGGCGAGGGTCACATCCCACTGGCCGCCACGCCAGCACCGTCGAGCGCAGCGCCGATCAGCGGCAGCCACGAGAAGGCCGAGGTTACGTTCTCGTTCGACATGGGCGTGACGCGGATCGCGGAAAGCCCGCGCGTGACGAAGCCCTACACCGATGAACAGTGGGCGCGGATCGTCGACGTCGGGCATGCCGTCGACCAGCGCCTCGCAGACGGCGACGTGCGGTTGACGATGGGTGGCGAGCCGACGTTCGTCTCAGTCGACGACATGGATGGCGCGGAATGGAACACGGCGGCTGTCGGGCCGACGAAGCGGCGGCTCGCAGAAGAGCTCGTCAGGCGGCTCGAGCGGCGTTTCGCGCCGGGCGGGTTACTGCATTACGGGCAAGGCAAATGGTATCCCGGAGAGCAACTGCCTCGCTGGGCGTTTGCGCTCTACTGGCGAACCGACGGCCAGCCGCTTTGGGAAAACCAGGCGCTGATCGCGCGGGAGGTCACGAAGGACACGCCGACCATTGCCGAAGCAGAGGCGTTCGCTGCGAGACTGTGTGAAGAGCTGGATCTTCCGTCGCAAAGCGCGCTGCCTGCTTACGAGGATGCCGGTCACTTTGTCCTGATCGAGCAGAAGCTGCCGATCAACACGTCGGCCGCCGACAACAAGCTCGCCGATCCCGCCGAGCGAAAGCGGCTCGTTTCCGTGTTCGATCGCGGCCTCGAAGCCCCGGTCAGCTATGTGCTGCCGATCCAAGTCTGGCAAACGCGTGATCGAAAGCGACGCTGGGTGACCGAGAGGTGGTCACTCAGGCGCGACAGGCTGTTTCTCATACCGGGCGACTCACCGGCTGGGTTCCGGTTACCGCTCGGATCGCTCCCGTATCTTCCCCCGCTCGAAACGCCGCAGGTGCTGCCGCGCGATCCATTCGATGCAGTCCCGCCACTGCAAGAGCGCCAGACTTTGATGCAACGCCGGCGCGGCGGTCTCGGCGATGTTGCGCCGACGGCGCCCGCCGGGGCGAGCGACATCTGGGGAAGCGTTCGCACGGCATTGACCGTCGAGCCACGGGACGGCCATCTGTGCGTGTTCATGCCGCCGCTCGAGGATGCCGAAGATTATGCGGCGCTGATCGCAGCGGTGGAGGAAGCGGCCCGGAAAACCGGATTGCCCGTACATGTGGAGGGCTACACGCCGCCGCACGATCCGCGCCTCAGTGTGATCAAGGTGACACCGGACCCGGGCGTGATCGAGGTGAACGTGCAGCCGGCGAAAAGCTGGGACGAGGCCGTCTCGATCACGACGGCACTTTACGAGGAGGCCCACCTCACGCGGCTCGGGACCGAGAAATTCATGCTCGACGGGCGGCATACCGGTACGGGTGGCGGCAATCATATCGTGCTCGGAGGCGCCACGCCGGCCGACAGCCCATTCCTTCGACGCCCCGACCTTCTCGCCAGCATCATCGCCTACTGGCAGAACCATCCGTCGCTCTCGTACCTCTTCTCGGGTCTATTCATCGGGCCGACGAGCCAGGCCCCCCGCATCGACGAGGCTCGGCACGAGAGCCTTTATGAGATGGAGATCGCGCTCTCGCAGATCCCCGATGCGACCTCCGGCACGGTGCAGCCGTGGCTCGTCGATCGCATCTTCCGCAACCTGCTGGTCGACTCCACCGGCAATACGCACCGCGCAGAGATCTGCATCGACAAGCTCTACTCGCCGGACGGGCCAACCGGACGACTGGGCCTCGTCGAGTTCCGCTCGTTCGAGATGCCGCCCCACGCGCGCATGAGCCTTGCCCAGCAACTGCTCCTGCGCGCGCTGATCGCGCGGTTCTGGGAGCGGCCCTACCGCAACGGGTTGGTCAGGTGGGGTACGGCGCTCCACGACCGTTTCATGCTGCCCCACTTCGTCTGGCAGGATTTCCTGGAGGTGATCGGCGATCTCAGGGAGAGTGGGTTCCCGGTCGAGGCGGACTGGTTCCTGCCGCATCTCGAGTTCCGATTCCCCCGCTACGGGACCATTGAAGCCGGAGGCGTCGCCGTGGAGATCCGGCAGGCCCTCGAACCGTGGCACGTACTCGGCGAGGAAGGCATCATCGGCGGAACGGCCCGTTACGTGGACAGCTCGCTCGAGCGGGCACAGGTACGCGTCACGGGCGGGACGGACGGTCGCTACATGGTGACCTGCAACGGCGTGCTTTTGCCGCTCACCGGGACAGGAATGCGTGGGGAGCGTGTTGCTGGTGTTCGATACCGGGCCTGGTGGCCGCCGTCGGCGCTGCATCCGACCGTTCCGACACACGTGCCGCTGATATTCGATGTCGTCGACACCTGGTCGGGGCGCTCGATCGGGGGAGCGCGTTATCACGTCTCACATCCCGGAGGCCGCAATTTCGAGGTGTTTCCGGTCAACTCCTATGAGGCCGAGGGGCGGCGTCTCGCCAGGTTCGAGGACACCGGTCACTCACCGGGCCGGATGGAGCCGATCTCCGCGAAGCCCAATCCCGACTACCCATTGACACTCGACCTCAGACGTTCTCGCTGATTTTTTGGGCACTCATCGTGCGCATTTAATATGTCGCGACATTTTCGCAACATCGGAGGTGTCCAGGTAGGCTAGATTGCCACGCAAGGTGCGCCGCGGGCGTGATTCCGCGCTGACAATCGGGAAAACCGGGACACATGACGGTCGACGCCCAAACGCAGGAACGTCAGTTGGACTTGCTCGAAGCCTATGGCCCCGCCGGTGGAACCTATGACGAGTTGGTCGGTCCCGACCGCCGCCCGCGTCCCCACTGGACGACGTTTCTGCACGGATTGCGCCGGCTAACCTCTCGCGACCGTCTGGCCCGCGCCTCCCGTCTCGACCGGCAAGTGCGCGAGACGGGTCTCGTTCACGACGTGTTTGCCGACCCCGAGACGCCACAGCAACAATGGCGTCTGAATTTGATGCCGCTGATCCTGTCGGCAGACGAATGGAGCTGGCTGGAGCGCGCCGTCGGCCAGAGAGCACGGTTGTTCAATGCCATTCTCGCCGACATCTACGGTCCACAACGCCTGCTGCGGCGAGGCAAGATCCCGCCGACACTAGTCTTCGGCGACGGATCGTACCTGAGAGCCTGCCAGGGCATACAGCCGGTTCAGGGGCATCTGCAATTCTACGCTGCGGATCTCGCCCGGTCCGCTGACGGAAACTGGCGGGTGATCGACAATCACGCGGAGACGCCGGCCGGCGTCGGGTATGCGGTCGCCAATCGGGTCATGCACGCCGATGTCACGGATGATCTTTTCTCGGAGTGCCGCACGAGACGGATCTCGAACCATTTCAGCGGTCTGCAGGCGGCACTCGCGGAGCGCGCGGGACGCGGTGATCCGACCGTCGCACTCCTGACGCCAGGCCCGGCCCACGGCGACTATTTCAGCCATGCCTACCTCGCACGCTACCTCGATCTGGCGCTGGTTGAAGGCGGCGACCTCAGGGTGGTCGGCGACGAGGTCTTCCTGAAGACTTTGGAAGGTCTGAAAAAGATCGATCTGCTGGTGCGCTGCATCGAGGGCAGGAAAGCGGATCCGCTCGAGCTCGATCCGTCGAGCTTCCTCGGTCCTTCCGGCCTGGTCCACGCCAGTCGCCGGTCGCCTGGAATGATGATCAATGCGATCGGGTCGGCAGTCATCGAGAACCGCGGGCTCGGTGCCTATCTGCCTTCACTGTGTGAAGAGCTGCTTGGTGAGACGCTGCTGTTGCGCGATGCACCGCGCTGGTGGCTCGGCGACGAGACGGCGCGTCAGCACGTGGAGGCGCGTCTCGACGAGTACGTCATCAGACCCGCCAGCGAAGGGACCGGTCGACCAGGGCAAGCGGTTCGAGGGCGTGTCGCCGGGGTCCTCTCCGGTGATGAGCGCACGCAGCTGATCAGCGACCTCCAGCGTCACGGTGAAACGCTGGTCGCTGAGCAGCGGGCCGGATTCGGAACGATGCCATCGCTGACAAGCCAGGGATTGCAGCGCAAAGCTTTTGGGCTAAGGCTCTTCGCTGCGGCGTCGAGCGACGGCTTCAGCGTGATGCCCGGCGGACTGGCAATGGGCGTCGATGCGGAAACGGCTGTCGCGCTCAGCACCTCTGATGGTGAGACGCACGACGTTTGGGTGATGGCCACCGAGCCGGAGCGACCGCATGCGAGCCTGTGGCGGCCGCGGGTCGAGTCGGCGCTCGTGCAGCGTTCTCAACGGACGCTGCAGAGCCGGGTCGCAGACAACCTGTTCTGGCTCGGCCGCTACCTCGAGCGGGCAGACTGGACAATGCGTGTCATCCGCTCGAGCCTAGGCCGGCGGCTCGAATATCTCGAGTCCGCGCCGACCCGGCACGCGGGCGACGTTTGCCTCGAGATGTTGATCTCGAAGGGCGCCGCGCTCAGCATTCCTGTCGGTTCGCGGCGTGTCTCCGGCCGCTCCGCGACACTCGCGGGGCAGCTCGCCTCGGAGCGCGAGAGCACCTACAGCCTGATCAACTCGTTCGATGGCATCTATCGCGTCGCCAGCCTGACGCGTGATCGACTCTCGCTCGAGACCTGGCGTACATTGGCCTCATTCAGGGTCGATGAGACATGGCGGCGACGGATGGCCGAGGCCAGCGTCAGCGAGTTGCAGGACGAGATCGAGGATAAGCTCTCGCTGGTGGCAACCTTCAGCGGGCACCTCGCCGAAAACATGACGAGGAATTTCGGTTGGTTCTTCCTCGACATGGGGCGGCGGCTTGAGCGCGCCTACAATCTCTGCGACGTTCTCCAGCTACTGTTCCACGCCGGTCAGAGCGACGACGAGAGCAACGAACACTTGAACTTCATCCTGCGCCTTGCCGACAGCTACATCACGTACCGGTCGCGATACCGCCTGCAACCGATGCTGCCATTGGTGCTCGATCTGCTGGTCATGGATGAGACCAATCCGAGGAGTGTCGCGTACCAGGTGGCGGGTCTGATGCGTCATCTCGAGGCTTTGCCGCAGCAAACGGGCAGCAACGCGCTGACGCGCGAACGACGCATCGTTCTCGCCTTGCAGACAGCAATCCGCCTTGCCGATGTCAACGAGCTTGCGACCGTGGGGCCGGAGAAGATCCGACCGGCGCTGTCGCTGCTCCTGCGACAGGCATTGAAGGACTTGCCCGATCTCTCCGATGCCATTTCACGGCGCTACTTCAGGCTCGTCGACGATGAGCCGCATCGCGTCGTGCTGCGCCACGAGGCGTAAGCGTCATGATCTACGAGGTAAGCCATCGAACATCCTATCGGTACGAATCGACCGTCACCCAGTCACAGCACCTGATCCATCTGGCGCCACGCCCTGCTGCCCGGCAAACAGTGCAGCGGCACATGCTGATGATCGAGCCGACGCCAACCTGGCGTCATGATTTCAGAGATTATTTCGGCAATCCCATCTCGGTTCTGGGCATCGATAACGAGCACCGAGAGCTCGTCATGCGGGCGCACAGCACGATCGAGGTTGCGCGGCGAGGCCCGATCGACGTCACGGCGGGGAAAGCCTGGGACGAGACAGGTCATCGGCAAGCCGCTCGCAACCACGACATCGATCTCGATGTCGCTCAGTACGCGCTCCCGTCTCCCGCGACGGCTGCCGGCGCTGCCGTTCTCGATTATTCGCGACCTTCTGCCCGGCCGGGACGTCCCATTTTGGCCGTAGCCTGGGATCTGACTTGCCGAATCTACGACGACTTCGAGTTCGACAGCCATGCAACGGACGTGTCGACGCCAGCGGTCGACGTGCTGCGCAAGCGCCGCGGCGTCTGCCAAGACTTCGCGCATCTGGCGCTTGCCTGCTTAAGGGCGCACCGCATTTCGGCACGTTACGTCAGCGGCTATATTTTGACACGGCCGCCGCCGGGGATGCCGCGTCTCCAGGGCGCCGATGCGTCCCACGCTTGGTTTTCGGTGTGGGCACCCGAGACCGGGTGGGTGGATTTCGACCCGACGAACAGGCTGATGCCGAACGACGAACACATCGCCTTCGCCTACGGGCGGGAGTACGGCGATATCAGCCCGATCAGCGGCGTCCTGCTCGGTGGCGGGCGCCACCATGTCGACGTGGCGGTAGACGTGGTGCCGATAACGGGCGACAGCCGACCCGCAGACTAGGCGAGCGGCGGCACGATCATGGTTCCAAGGCAAAGCGTGGCACCACCGCCTCGGGCGTGGAACCGCGAGCCGCGACTTCGGTTGGCCCAGAAGAGCACGCTGCGGCGTGCGCCATCTTCCCAGCTGAGGACTGCCATGCCGACCCAAACTCTTATGATCGTCAATGGACCCGATAAGCCCGCGTTGCAGTGGGCCTTGGCTTACCCCGAACGGGAGCAGGTGCACTTTCAGCTCGAGGGCGACGGGATCGACGCGCAGATCGTTCGCATGGACGAGCTTTCGGACGGCTTCAGCTTTGCGATCGACGGCATCGTCAAGTCCGGCGACAAGGCGGGTACTTCCTTTCACGCTACCTACAGCGTCGAAAAAAGATCGGGCTCGCTCTCGATCGACGAGGGGTAACCGATCAAGTCAGCGCGACTGGATCATCGCGTCCTGTGAGCAGAAACCGCTTCCGGTGCATGAGAAGACGGCAGGGTTTTCGAGGCTAGGTCGCTGCAACGTCGTTGTGCTTCCACACCATTTCTCGACCAAGGCAGGTTACAACTGACGGATAGCGACGGTCTTGGATGGAAACGCGTCTGGAGACACTTGCATCGTAAGCGTGATTGAGCCATAAGGCGTGCCTGCGATTGCGGTGTCTTGGTGCACCGCTATCTGCTGGATGCGGGTGTAGCTCAGCGGTAGAGCATCACGTTGCCAACGTGAGGGTCGAGGGTTCGATCCCCTTCGCCCGCTCCAATATCGTGTTCGGAGAACGCGTGGACCTGGGGTTCACCGGACGGATCGATCAACAAGCGCATTTTTTGTTCTCTACCGCGACGCTGCCTTGCGCGCCGCGCATTGAGGTGCTTGTGGTAAAGCGTTAACCGAACTAGAATCGACTGGTCGAAGCTTCGCCAATGTGTCGATCGGCGCTCAACTTGACTTGATGGACGGCGGACTATGACCGGCATTCTCGTCGATGCGGCAGGAGAGTTGTGGCCCGACACATCCCTAGCCCTCCAGAAATCGTTTCGGGCCGAACTGCCTGCCCCTGAGTTCTGCAAATTTTGTGTGATGAATTTGGGCTTCGCTCATATCGGGCGGGCGCGGAACGGGCTAGCGGTGTCCTGGCGTCCGACGACTCTTTCCGGCGCAACGTTCGCCGGCTTGATGATGGCGCTATCCGACGAGAAGCAAGCTCGAGTGTCGATCGCGACGCTGACGGAAGACTGGAGCTATGAGCTCGTTCCGTCCATAGAAGCTGCCCGCCGGAGGCTGATCGACGTCTTCAACACTGCCACTTGCGAGCAGGAAGGCCACTATCTGGCACGTCGTCGGCGCATCGAAAGCCTAAGGTCCGACGATCATCTGTCCCGGCTTCTCAACGCACTGCAAAGCGCAGGCGACGAAATCAGTTTGCGTGCCGTCAGGGCCGTTCTCGACAAGCTCGGCAAGGGGCGGTTCGTGCTCGTCAAGCCCGACCAAGGCAAGCCTTCACTGCCGGTCGTCACATGGGGGGCGGGATACAAGAGGTTTACGCCGGACTGGGCTCTCAGAAGGGTGGGTCAAGCCTTCGAGGAGCAGCCTGACCGCGCCTATGCACGCTACGCCTCCGCAGGCTACCGCGAGGCATTCCATCGTGGGGAAACCGTCGTCGAGGATGTCGCGACTTCAACCTGGTGGCCTGGTCGAGGTCGGACGCGCTTCACCTACACGCGCTTGCTGTTGCCACTAAAAATCGAAGGCAAGGGCATCTACGTGCTAAGCAGTTCGCAAGATATCGCTTTGGTCGAGCCCGGCCGCAAGCTCGCTCATGAAGTTTAAAAGTTCAACGAAAAGCTCGTCTTCGGTAATCCAGACGATGCCGCCATCGTAGTCTCCCATCTCGAAATTGCGGAAAGCGACACCGGTCTCGATGTGCTGGTAGCCATTCCGTTTCGGGAAGCCGCCGGCGATCAGTTTTTCAGAATTGATCGCGAGGGACAGGTCCGTCCGCCAACGAGCGTACGCGTATAGCCTCGAGACCCTAGCTACCAACGCGCCCAGCAATCGGCCCCGGACGCTCGGGTGCCACCAAGCCGCTCCATGGAGTGCAACGCGTCCGGACATGGAAGCAGCGGACGGCGCCGTCACGATGCATCGTTCCTGCGGACGCGGCCGACTCTCGGGAGACGCGTAGAAGATGCGCATACTTTCTGCTTCATCTTTGAGATTCGTCCCGGTCCAATCGAAAATTATGGTGCCCTGAGCGACAACGACCTCTCCGGCCGTGTTCCTCCCGATGAGGACGTAGCCTTTGTCGAGATCGCACAGGCCGTTGGCCGGATCGTACGACGGAACAATCGGTAGCCAACTGTCTCGGTTGCGCCGGTTGGTCTCGACCAACTCTTCGAAGGTTCCGAAGCCCAGGGATACGCCCTTCTGGCGCAGTGCGGTGTCCGCCATCAGAAAGAACCGCGCGAGTTCCTCGCGTGGACCAAAGTCGATGCGAATATCGGTCAGCCTTTTCTCAGGCTGAGTCCTCTGCCTCTCGGCCTTGAGGGTCTGAGATGAGATACGCGCTTTGTTCGATGCATTCGACATGGAACCCCCCTTGGTTGGTGCAACGGATAGACATCCTCAACCTAGAGTAGTTCTATCCGTGTCCGTCCAGGACCTCAAGGCGTTGACGTGGGAGATGATCCACGATCGGCACAAGGAAAACATCGCTAGAGAATTGATAACATGAATAAAAGGTTAATTTCCGCGGCGAGGTAGCGTGCGATCCAGCTGTTGGCCCGACGTGGTGGGCTCCGCGTACGCCGAAACGGTTGCCGCATAAGGGGGGATCCGCCGCGAACATCGCATGACTGGATGCGCTAGCAGCGAAGCTCAGTTTGGCGTGGCAGTAGAGTCAGATTCGCACGAACAGGACGACGGGGCGCAGCCCGCCTCTTGAAATCACCCCGTCTTTCAATGCCGCGCCTACTGATCTTCAGATTCATGGCATCGCGCTCGACGTGGTGCTCGCGCTCCAACGGGTGCAGATCAACCCCGAACACGAGACATCAGCACAACGATCGTGCCGATCCACCGGACACATGATTGCGCTCTGTCCGGACACCGTAAGGTCACATTCCGCCATATTTGATGCCATCGCGGTGGTCATCGGCGATTCGCCGATTCCGCGTGGGCGGCATGGCGAGCCTCCCAGGCAAAGGTTGGGCTGCGCGAGCCGCGAGGGGGATCGAGCCGCATGTTCCGCTGGAAAAAGCGCGACGAGGGTTTCGAGTGGCACAAGTATGTTCGCACGACGATCAAGCTGCGCCGTGAGGCCCGCCGCGAGAAGGCACATGCGCTTGGCGCGCGAGTTGCCGAAGGGGCGAAAGCCGCTGGGGGCCTTGCGGACGGGCTCGCGGAGAGCGGTGCCGAGCGATTGGGCAATGCCGCTCGCATGGCCGGCTCGGGTCTCGGTCGCGTAACGGGGGCGCTCGCAGCCTGGACGGCGGCTGGCCTGCATTCGCTGGGGAGGCGACTGAGTACGGCGCTAGCCATCACGATCGATGTCTTGGGGCGCCCGGGAGTCGGAGGTCCGCTCACGTTCATCGGTCTCATTGCCGCGATTGCCGGAATCACGCGTGGGCTGGCCGGTACGACAGGGTTCGATGCAGAAGCCGTCGCTGCTTTGGGCCTTGCCGGCTTTTGTTTGGCACTCGGTATCGGACCTGCTCTCTGGCTCGGCCATGCCGCGTTGCCGACGCGCTTCGTTGCGCCCATCACCGATCTGCCGCCGCGGCCTTGGTTGATCGGAGGGGTGGCGGTCGCGTTCGCCCTTCTCGGTGCGATCGGCTTTGCGGTGATGCCAGGCAGCCCAGGACTGCCGAGCCTTGCAAACCACCTTCCGGCGCTGCCGTTCACGAGTGCCGAGACGGTTTCAGGGCCAGCTAGCGTGGTCGCTGCCGATGTCTTGCGGATCGGCGATCGAAAGGTGCGCCTCGAAGGGATCGAACCGCCCGATGCCAACCAGCGCTGCCTGAGACCCGGAGCGCGTCCAGGCGGTCGCACATGGCCCTGCGGGCAGGACGCCCGCGAGGCGCTGCAGCGCCTCGTGCAAGGACAGCAGGTGACCTGCAAAGTCGGAGGCAAAGACAAGGCAGGTGGCGGCATTGGCCGGTGCCGGGTCAAGGACGCCGATGTCGGCGAAATGCTGGTGAAGGGCGGGTACGCGTTCGCCGATGTCGGGTCGGCGAGTTCCTACCGCGGAGCCGAGGACGCTGCAAAAGCCTCCAAGTCGGGGTTATGGAACTCCTCGGATCCCGAGCGTCCAGCGGTCTGGCGTGATCGGCTGTGGGCTGTGGCGAAACGGGAGGCGCCGGACGGTTGCCCCATCAAGGGACGGGTCCAGGGCGACGAGCGTGTGTATCTACTCCCCTGGGACTCGAGTTACACTCGCGTCCGAGTCCGGAAAGGTCGGGGAGAGCGGTGGTTCTGCACGCAGGACGAAGCCGAGGCCGCGGGCTGGCGAAAAGCCCAGAACAGCTAAAGTTCCGACCGCTTCGTTCGATGCTTCGTATAACCTAGAGACTGACGCGGACTTGTGCGCGTCGACAGGGTCAGACACGTTTAATGCAAGCTGGCGCCGAGCCCGCGATGCAGTCTAATGTCCGGCTGGCTAGCGCCAGAACAAGTGGGCTGGCATTGCCGCGTGCTGCCGCCATAGGCAAATCATGAGCTTCAAGACCGTCTTTACCGCTCCTTACTTCGATCCAAGGGCGCTGCGTGTAGAGCTGACAGCTGTGTTTCGCGCGGCGGGAAACAACGCGTCGGCTGCACGGCCAATGGTGCTCGACCGCCTAAAGACACTGCTCAAGGATTCGCGAAATCTGGCCCGGCTTGCGCTGGAGGCGGACGGCCAGGGGCGGGGTTGCGCGGAGGGACTCAGCGCGTTCCAGGACGAACTCATACGCCTGCTCTACGACTACACCACGGCGCACATCTACCGGACCGACAACCCGGACGACGCAGAGCGCATGGCGATTATTGCGACCGGCGGCTATGGGCGCGGCCTGATGGCACCCGGCTCGGACATCGATCTCCTTTTCCTGTTGCCCTACAAGCAGACGGCTTGGGGCGAGAGCGTCATCGAGTACATGCTGATGCTGCTCTGGGATCTCGGGCAGAAAGTGGGCCATGCGGTTCGGACCGTCGACCAGACCATCCGCTTCGCCAACGCCGACATGACGATCCGAACGTCGTTGCTCGACACGCGGCTCATCCTGGGCGACCGGGGCCTTGCCATGGAACTCGAGCGGCGCTTCTCGGCGGAGGTCGTGCGCGGTACGGCGAGCCAGTTCTTCGAGGCCAAGCTCACCGAGCGAGACCAACGCCATCAGCGGTCAGGTGCCTCGCGCTACCTGGTCGAGCCGAATATCAAGGACGGCAAGGGCGGGCTCAGGGATCTGCATACGCTTCATTGGCTGGTGCGGTACCTCGCCATAGGCTCCGCGAACGGCGACGGACAGGCGCAGACGATCTTCACGAACGCAGAGCAGAGCACGTTTCGCCGTTGCGAGGATTTCCTGTGGACGGTGCGATGCCATCTGCACTTCCTAGCCGGACGACCGGAGGAGCGGCTCTCGTTCGATCGCCAGCCGGCGCTGGCAGGGCGGCTCGGCTATGTGGATCGGGGCGGGCTGCGCGCCGTCGAGCGCTTCATGAAGCACTATTTCCTCGTGGCCAAGAACGTCGGCGACCTGACGACGATCCTGTGTGCGACGCTGGAAATGCAGCAGCTGGTGAGAGCACCCGCCCTTGATGCTCTGCTCGATCCGCTGGGATGGCGGATGCGGCGGAAAATCCGGCGCACCACCGACTTCCGGATCGACAACGGACGCCTCAACGTCGCCGATGCCAAGGCTTTCGAGCGCGATCCGGTCAATCTGATCCGCTTCTTCGCCTATGCCGAAGAAGCCCATGCGCGCGTCCACCCGGCCGCCTTGCGCCTGATCTGGCAGTCGCTGCGGTTGATCGACGACAAAGTGCGCAGCGATCCCGAGGCAAACCGCATCTTCCTGTCGCTGCTGACGGCGCCGGGAAATCCCGAGGCGACACTCAGGCGGATGAACGAGGCGGGCGTTCTCGGCCGGTTCGTGCCCGAGTTCGGGGCGGTGGTGTCGATGATGCAATTCAACATGTATCATCACTTCACGGTCGACGAGCATCTCATCCGCACGGTCGGCGTCGTTTCGGAAATCCTGCGCGGGGAAGCGGAGAAGGCGCATCCTCTCTCCCATAAACTGATCAACTCGCTCGTGAACCCGCGCGTCCTTTATGTAGCTGCGCTTCTGCACGACATCGCAAAAGGACGTCCGGAGGATCATTCGATCGCGGGGGCGCGCGTTGCGCGGCATCTCTGCCCGCGGCTCGGACTCAGTGCCGGCGAGACAGAACTGGTCGAATGGCTGGTCCTCCACCACCTCGACATGAGCACCATCGCGCAGAGCCGCGATCTGTCCGATCCGAAGACCAGTCGCGATTTCGCCGACATTGTCGAGACGGCCGAGCGGCTCAAGCTGCTGCTGATCCTTACCGTCGCGGATATCCGGGCCGTGGGACCCACGACGTGGAACGGCTGGAAGGGGCAACTGCTGCGGACGCTCTATTATGAAACGTTGCCCCTGGTCGAAGGGCGAAAGAAGAACGCAGGGGCGGTCGAGAGCGTGGCAGAGGCCAAGGCGGCGCTCCGCAAGGCGGCGGCGAGTGTCAGCGCCGCGACGCTCGATCATTTCATCGAACGCCACTACGACGATTACTGGCTGAGAACGGACACGAAACGGCAGTTGCAGCACCTCAAGCTCGCAACGTCGGCAGCCGGCCGTAACGTGCCGTTTGCGACGCATTATGCGACTGACGCCTTCATGGCCGTAACGGAGCTGACCGTACTCGCGCCCAATCATGCGCGGTTATTGTCGATGTTCGCCGGAGCCTGCGCTGCGGCGGGCGCCAACATCGTCGGCGCGCATATCACGACGACGCGTGACGGGTCGGCACTCGACACCTTCCTATTGAAGCGCGAGCTTGATCACGACGAAGACGAGGAGCGCCGGGCTCGCCGGATCGGCGAGACGATCGAGAAGCTGCTCAAGGGCGAAATACACCTCAACACACTGATGCGCCGGCGCCGTGAGGCCAAGGGGCCGTTGCAGGCCTTCAGTGTCGAACCCGAGGTCGTGATCGACAATGGGGTTTCGGACCAGTTCACGGTTATCGAAGTGGTCGGGCTGGACCGTCCCGGCCTGCTCTACGAGGTTACCTCGGCTCTATCCGATCTCAGTCTGGAGATCACCTCGGCGCATATCACGACGTTCGGCGAGCGAGCGGTCGATGCCTTCTATGTGACTGACCTGACCAACGAAAAGATTGGTTCGCCCGAGCGCCAAAAGGTGATTCGGGAACGATTGATCGGAGCGCTGCGCGGCGAGCCCGTTTCAGCCTGAGCCAGCGACCGAAGACAGAGGTGCCGGGCCGGATCACATATCGGCCAACGCTCCTGACGCGGCGCCATCACGCGATCGTCTCTTCTCGGCGAAGGCGGGTTGGGTTCTAATCGGCGGTCAGGCGAGACGCGGATGTGGTTCGTCAGGCATGGTTCGTAACTTGCGGTATAGGACATTGTCGGGAGTGCGTGTCGCCATCCTGTCATCCGCGCTGATCGCGATGTCGATCGTGGCCGGACTGATGCGCCCAGCGCTCGCCGATAGCGTCGATCTCAGGCTGGTCCTGGCCGTCGACGCATCCGGCAGCGTCAGCGAAGCGCGGTTCGAGTTGCAGCGACAGGGCTATGCTGCCGCATTTCGCAACCGCCAGGTTTTGAGGGCGATCCAATCCGGCGCCCTCGGCAGGATCGCCATCACGATGGTGCAGTGGACGGGTCCAGCGCTGCAGGTGCAGGTGATCCCCTGGGCGGTGATCTCGAACGAGGACGAGGCCAACGCCTTCGCCGCTGCGATCGACGCGGCCCCGCGACGCCTCTTCTCTGGAGGCACTTCGATCAGCGGGGCGATCGACCACGGCGTGCGCCTTCTCGCGGAAAGCCCGCATACCGCAGCACGCAGCGTGATCGACGTCTCGGGCGACGGTGCCAACAACAGGGGCCGCCCGGCCCATGCGGCCCGAGACGAGGCCGTCGCGGCTGGGGTCGTGATCAACGGCCTTCCGATCCTGGAGCTCGATCCGAACCTCGACGAGCACTACTTCAACAACGTGATCGGCGGGCCCAATGCTTTCATGGTCCCCGCGCACAGCTTCGCGGAATTCGCCGACGCGATTCTCAAGAAGCTCATCATCGAGATTGCCGATCTACCTGCCGGGCGGGTACGACTGGAGCATCACACCGCCAGGATATGCACGCTATGCTGAAGGTTCGCCTGATCCCCTGCCTTGACGTCAAGGACGGCCGCGTCGTCAAGGGCGTGAGTTTCGTCGATCTGATCGACGCCGGGGATCCAGTAGAGGCGGCGGCTGCCTACGATGCGGCCGGTGCCGACGAGTTGTGCTTTCTCGACATTACCGCGAGCCACGAGAACCGGGACACAATCTTCCATATCGTCGAACAGACCGCGGAGCGCTGTTTCATGCCGCTGACGGTCGGCGGTGGCGTGCGGACGCTCGATGACATCCGACGGCTGCTCCAGGCTGGCGCCGACAAGGTCTCGATCAATACGGCGGCGGTGAACCGCCGCGCGTTCGTCGCCGAAGGAGCTGAGAAGTTCGGCGCGCAGTGCATCGTGGTCGCGATCGACGCCAAGCGCGTTTCCGCCGACGGGGAGGCGCCACGCTGGGAGATCTTCACGCACGGCGGCCGCAAGCCCACGGGCATCGATGCGGTCGCCTATGCGCGCGAGGTGGTGGCTCTCGGGGCAGGTGAGATCCTGCTGACGTCGATGGACCGGGACGGGACCAAGGCCGGTTTCGATATTGCGCTGACGCGGGCCGTATCCGACGCAGTCTCTGTGCCGGTGATCGCGTCGGGCGGCGTGGGGACGCTCGATCATCTCGTCGAGGGCGTAAGGGACGGCCACGCCAGCGCCGTACTTGCGGCCTCGATCTTCCACTTCGGAACGTACACCATCGGGCAGGCCAAGCGGCATATGGCCGAGGCCGGCCTTGCTATGCGGCTGGACGGCTGACGCGGACGCGCTTGCCTATTTCGTGGTGCGTCGCTTATCGGGATGCAGCGACTTGCCGAGAATATGTTCGTCCTTGCCGATGACGTGGACGGTCGAGCCGACGATCAGCGGATCGGGTCCGCGGGCGACGGAGCGGTCCTTGTCGGGGTAGTCGATCTCGGAAAGGAAGTGCACCATGGCGTTGAGGCGGGCGCGCTTCTTGTCATCCGATTTGATGATCGTCCACGGGGCGTCGGCGGTATCGGTGTAGAAGAACATCGCCTCCTTGGCCTCAGTGTAATCGTCCCACTTGTCGAGCGAGGCGAGGTCGATGGGCGACAGCTTCCACTGCTTGAGCGGATCGGTCTTGCGCGCCTCGAAGCGGCGCCGCTGCTCCTCACGGGTGACCGAGAACCAGTACTTGAAGAGGCGGATGCCGGATCGGACGAGCATGCGCTCGAGTTCGGGGCACTGACGCATGAACTCGAGGTAGTCGTTGGGTTTGCAGAACCCCATCACGCGCTCGACGCCGGCGCGGTTGTACCAGGAGCGATCGAACAGAACGATGTCACCGGCGGCGGGAAGGTGCTCGATGTAGCGCTGGAAGTACCACTGGGATTGCTCGCGGTCGGATGGTTTCTCGAGGGCGACGACGCGGGCGCCGCGCGGGTTCAGGTGCTCCATGAAGCGTTTGATCGTGCCACCTTTGCCGGCGGCGTCCCGTCCTTCGAACAGCACGACAACGCGCTCGCCGGTCTCCTTGATGTAGCGTTGGGCCTTGAGCAGCTCGACCTGGAGCGCCGCCATCTGGCTCTCGTAGTCTTTGGTGCGAACATGGGTCTGGTAGGGGTACTCGCCGGTCTCGAACGCGTGGCGAATGACCTCCGGATTGCGCCGGCGCTCGGCGAGGCTGAGCGCCGCGATGGGTGGCGGCGAAAGTGATCCATTCGTTTCCGGTGCGGCCGACGTGGGCTCGGTCTCCAGCGCAGGCACAGGTCCCGCCGATGCCGACGTTTCCCCGTCGGTCGGCGAAGCCGGTGGCGTGACTTCGACGCTTACGACCGAAGCCGTTGCATCCAGGCCGTTTGAGTCAGATGCGGCATTTGGAGCACTCGAGACTTGCCTGCGCGTCTTAGCCACGATGAGGGGGTTTCCTTGATTGTGCCTAGTCGGGGGGGCGCGGAACGGCGAATTGTTCCGACGTAGTCCCGTTTGTCACAAATCATGCGGGGTCGTACTCAGACGGGGATTGATCTCGATCAATCCGAGTCCGCTGGATGGCCGGTGACCCCGCAAGCCTTGGCGTTCGGAGGCGGAACCCAACCTCGCCGTCGACCGGAACTCATCGCGCCCCCCTACGTTGCCCAAACATCAACTTAGATGATCGGAGTGTTTGGCTGCATCAGGTGGTCGAGATCGCTCCGACCGAAAGGAGCGCTATGCGAGTTTTTCCCACCGTCCGCGGCCTCATGGTTGCGACGTTCACGGCGTTGGCGGCGACGACTGCGTTCACCATGCTCAATCCCGCGTTCGCATCGCCCGTTTCGCCAGCCGCGATAAAATCGGGCATGACGCAGTCCACGACCGCTCACTTGCCTGACGCCGTCCAACAGGTGCAGTTTCGCGGACGCAGTGCCCGAGGCATTGGGCGGTCCTATGGTCGCGGTAGCCAGTTCCGAGGCCGTTCGGCATTTCGAGGACGGCAATTCGGCCGCTCCTACTATCGAGGGGGTTACCGAGGTCCGCGGTATGGCTATCGCAGTTACGGCTACGCTCCTTGGATTGGTGGTGCGATCGCGAGCACGATCATTGGCGGAAGCATCGCAGCGTCACAGAGCAGCTATGGTGATGCCTGGCAGCGCTGCGATGACCGGTACAGGTCCTTCCGGTGGAGCGACGGCACGTTCCAGCCTTACGGTGACGAGCCGCGGAAGTTGTGCCCGTACTTGGCCAACTGAGCCGAGTTCATAAGTAAAGGCCCCAGGCCCTGCCGGTGCGACCGGCGGGGCCTTTCGTCATGTCAGTGGATGTCGCCCTGCTCCTCGAAGGCCTTCTTCAGGTCCGCGACCGTGAAGCCGGGCTTCCTGGCCTTGTCGAGGATGGCAGCTTCCTTGCGAGTGAGAAGATCGCAGGCGGCGGGAATTTTCTCGGCGGCAGCAGCGGGGATGACGACGGCGCCGTGGCGGTCGGCGTGGATCAGGTCGCCGTGGCGGACCAGCATGCCGTGGATGCGGATCTCCTGGCCGAAGCCGGCGAGATGGGTGAAGCCGTGGCTTGGTGCGATAGAGCCGGCGAGTGCCTGGAAGCCGGGGGCCCAAGCGGGGATGTCGCGGATGCAGCCATCGGTGACGACGCCGAGCGAGCCCAGCGCCTTGTGCACGGTGGATTGCACTTCGCCCCAGAAGGCGCCGAAGCCGACGTCGTGGCCATCGAGGTCCTGGATGCAGGTGATGGTCGGACCGGGCTTCGAGGCGATGTACTCGTAGTACGCAAGGCGCTGATCGCGCGCGGGCTTACCCGACAGCTCGTGGGCATGCGTGGCGCGGACGGTGGCGGTGCGGGCATAGCCGACGATGGGCGCCAGATCGGGGAACGGGCAGACCAGCGGCTTTATGGTGAAGCCGGTGAGGCGGCGCTCGGGCGTCACGATCTCGAGCGCGTTGCAAATCGTCGGGGTGTCGAACTCGGCGAGCTTCTTCAAGAGATCGGTGGAGTGGGGGGCGGCAGTCATGGGTGTTCCCTCGGCGTGGGTGTCCGTGTGGTGGGCGGACTGTAGCGGGGGAGCGAGGGCAGGGCGAGCGCAGCTGACGGTGGCCGGGCCATGCCGGCAACCTCGCCAGAATCGGACGTCTTATCGTGCGACGGCACTGAAATTTTCCATGATGACCCGGCAGGGTACATTGGCAAACTTGAGGCACGCAGCGAGGCCCGCTTCACGCGCAGCCGCCAAACTGGCCGTGTTTGCCGTGTATGTGACGCGGCCGTCTGGCGCCTGCACGAGAACCTTGGGGGTATAGAGCGAGTAATACTTGTTGAGGAAGCCTCGGTTGCTGGCCTTGATGCTGTACGTCTGCATCGCTCTCTCAACGTCGGACTGGCGCCAAGTGGCGAGTTTATTGGCATTCAGAAAAGCGTCCAGGGCCTCGAGCCACAAGACACGGCCGTTTGGCAACTCCTTGATGTTGTGACCGTCCGGCGGAACGGCGGCCACGATGCGCAAATCGGCGGTGCCGCCCGCATTCTTGAAAGCAGCGTGCGCCCGGCGGGCGATTTCGGGGGCGAATATGCTGTCATTCTCCGAATAGACCCACAGTGTCGGGGCCCGCGCTGTCGCACCGAACTGGCCGAGCGCCGACGCCGGCGTATCAAAGGGGCAGATGACCTCACCCGCCACATTCGTAATCCGAACGGCACCGGCGATATTTATGGCAGCGGCGAGAGCCGGCGGCCTCCTGGCTGCAAGCGCTAACGCTACCCCGCCACCAACCGAGCCGCCGATGACGATTGCGCCAGTCGGAGCTGCATCAGGTCGTTGCAAGATAACCTTGAGCGCCGCGTCGATGTCATCCGTCTCGGCATCAAAGTAACGTTGCAGTTCCGGCACCGAGCACTTGAGGAACGGCGCATTCGTCGCCACGCCCGGCGTCCCGCCGGATCGCCCGAAGCCACGCCTCACGACACCAACCGCAAGATAGCCGCGATGCGCGAGATCACGGGCTTCACGTGCCAACAGCTCAGCGCGAATCAACGCCATATCGGCCGGCAGTCGCGGCTTGCCATGCGTCAGCAGCGCGACCGGCAGGCGGCCTTGCAGATTTGCAGGCTTGATGACAACGGCTTCCAGCCGGTAGCTGCCGGTATCGCTTTTGATCGTCAGGAACACTTCCTCTTGGACGAGACCCGGATGGCTCTCCTCCGAGCGCGCCGCCGGCTGCCCTGCCGGTTGCGCCGAGGCAGTGGAGATGGCTAAAAGCGCGTGCAGCATGAGCCCGCATACGACGCCCTTCAACATAACCCATGCATTTTGATGACTTGAAAAGTACACTAGAAATGACATTCAGCGACCTCGGATTAAAATGCTCGTGTCAACTTTTACATAGTCGCCTTCAGAAGACGAGGGCAGTCCGATGGGGTGCGGTACGTACCCATGCCGACGTGGATGCCCGCCTTAGTGGGGATGACGGGGCTTAGACGGGATAGGTCGCACACGGCGCACGTCAGTAACCTCGGCAAGCCCGCCCCAGGCTCTGCATTCGCGCTTCATTCCCTGCCATCCTGGTGCACGTCAACGCACGTCACCGGGGCGCATTTCGGCGGCCCGAAATCGCGGCGCGATGGGTCCCGGTGACTCCGGCCTACGCCGGGGCAGGCAAGCACCGGGATGACATCGGTGGGTGCGGAGAGGCCAAACTTATCCCCGGTCCTTGGACCTCGCGTATTCTCCGCCGCGTCCGTCTCGTTGCGGGGCCTTGGGGCTCGAGCTGGGACCTCTGGGAGACGGGCGCGCGTCGGATAGACGTAGGAGGTACTCAGCCACCTCCGGAGGAACTCGCAGCCGCGCGGCCGTCGTCAGACGCCCGCCAGCGGCAAAGGTCGCCGCTCGAAAAGGATGCGCGGCGGCCCGCGAGCCGGTCGTCCGTAAGGGGGACCACCCCCGTCACGTGCAGCGGAGCGGCGAGGCCGCATCCAAATCCAATTGCAAAGAGCGAGGCCTTACCGCTCCGCGCCCCGCTTGTTTTTCGCCAAGGTGTCCTGCGCCAAGAGTTGCAGAACCACCTCTGATTTCCTACACGGGACGGAAGGAGAAGTCCTTGTGGTGGGTCGTCGGGACAAGCCCGAGGATGACAGCCGGGAGGAGTAGCCCCCGGATCACAGATCTGGCCTGAGCAGCGTTTCGCGCGCCGGTGCCTATCCTTTGCCACCCTTGGCGCGAGCCTCGTCCCACTGGGCCTGGCGGCCCTTGACCATAGCGACGTAGCCGCGGTTGTGGGTGGGGGTGACCCACATCTCGTTGACGCAGACGTGCGGCGGCTGTTTCGCCACGAAGGCGACGACGGCGCCCATGTCGTCAGGCTGGACCATTTTCGCCAGCGTCTCGGGCAACTCGGGCGGATCGCGGAACTGCATGATCTCGGTCGCGACCTCGCCGGGCAGGATAACGGTCGAGCGTATGCCGTTCAGGCACTCCTCGAGGTTGACGGTGTGGCTCATGGCGACGACGCCGTGCTTGGCGGCGGTGTAGATGGGGCCCGAGACCATGCCGATGTTGCGGCCGGCCATGGACGAGGTGTGGATGAGCTGGCCGTCGCCCTGCTGGCGCATGATCGGGAGCACGGCGTGGGTCACGTAGAGCGCCGATTGCAGGTTGCCGGCCACGAGCGTGTCGATGCCTTCGGTGGTGAGGTTTCGCCACCAGCGGTTGGGCACGTTGGTGCCGGCGTTGGAGACGACGATGTCGATGCGGCCGTGGGCTGCTAAAATGGCTTCGACGATGCGCTTGACGCTCGCGGCCTTGCCGAGATCCCCGGACTGGACCTCAGCCTTGCCGCCGGCCTGGGTGATGATGGCCTGGACCTTCTCGAGCGGCTCCTTGCGGCGGCCGGTGAGGATCACGATGCAGCCCTCGGCTGCGAGGGCCTTGGCCGCGGCCTCGCCGATGCCAGTGCCGGCGCCGGTGACCCAGGCGATCTTGCCGTTGATGTCGCGCATGGTGGGATGTCCTGCTGGTGTGTCGTTTATTGAGGCGGGTGTCAGGCGGGAGGCGCCCTCACCCGCCGCCCTGCGGGCACCGACCTCTCCCCGAGGGCAGAGGTGAAGTGAACCAGAATACGGTTCCGAGCGGGCGGGTCGGCTAGCTGCTCCGGATCAGTCCGTCTCGATGGGCAGGCTGGTGTCCTTGGCCCACTCGCCCATGGAAGCGTCGTAGAGGGTGAGGTCGTCGTAGCCGAGCTGGTGCATGAGGAACAGGTCGATGGTGGCCGAGATGCCGCCGCCGCAATAAACGATGACTTTCTTGTCCTTGGTGACGCCCTTGGCCTCGAGCTTGGCGGCCGCGTCGGCGAGGGTCGTGAAGCCTTTGGTGGCCGGATCGACAAGAGTGGCGGCCGAGACGTTGACGCTGCCGGGAATGCGGCCGGGGCGACCGTAGCGACTTGGCTCGAGGCCGTTGTGGAACTGCGGGCCCAGCGCGTTGACGGTGACCACGCCGGGCACACCGATAGCTGCCTTGGCCGTGGCTGCGTCGGCGAACAGTCCGGCGCGCGGACGAGCCTTGAACGCGGCTGCGGGATAGCCCTTCGGGTCGCCGGTCTCAGTCGGGCGGCCTTCGGCCTTCCATTTGTCGAACCCGCCGTCCAGAACCGCGACGTTGTCGAAGCCCAGCGCACGCAGCATCCACCAGAAACGGGTCGCCCACATCATGGTGCCGACGCTGTAGAGCACCACGCGCACGCCTTCGCCGATGCCGTGACGCGAGAAGGCTGCCTCGAGCTGCGCCGGGTCCTTCGGCATCATGAACCAGTGACGCTGGCTCTTGTCCGAGAACTCGCCCTGAAGATCGAGGAAATCCGCGCCAGGAATGTGCGCCTCGCGGAACGTCCGCAGACCGGGCTCGGGTAGGTAGGGTTCATCGACGCCGGGCGGAGCCGGATTGTTGTAGGTGGTGCAATCGTAGACGCGGACGCTCGGGTCGCTCAGCGCAGCGGCGAGCGCCTCGGTGGTGATCAGGGCCTTGGGATCGCGCATCAGGGGCTCCATCGTCAGGGGCTTCCGCGTCTATGGCCGATGGTATGCAGATCCTGATGCGCAAGGAAGGGGAATGCGAACCGAGGCGATGCCAGCGGTTGACAGGTTATGCCCCCGCCTCAACAGTCAGGCAAAATGCGCAATCCGGATTAAGATGGAGATCGGCATGGCGGCGAAGGTGGCGGTGATTGCGGGGGCGACGGGGGCGGCGGCGAAGCGGCTGAAGGAGGCGCTGCTCGCGGACCCGACGTGGCGCGTGATCGGGCTGTCGCGCAACCCGCCGAAGTCGAACGATCCCAGGCTTCAGTTTCTCGCGGCCGATCTCACGAACGCCGAAAGCAGCCGGGCGGCGCTGGCCAAGGTGCCGGACGCGACGCACTTGTTCTACACGGCGCGGGCGCAGTTCTCCGATGCCTCGAAGGGTGTCGAGGACGTCGAAGGCAACGCCGCCATGATGCGGAACCTGCTCGACGGTGCGGAAGCATCGGCTAAGAGCCTGGAGCACGTGCATCTGGTCGAGGGCACGAAGTGGTACGGTATGCACCTCGGACGGATGTCGAGCCCGGCGCGTGAAGACGATCCGAGGCACATGCCGCCGAACTTCTATTATGCGCAGGAGGATCTGCTCAGGGCGCATCAGAAGGGAAAGAAGTGGACGTGGTCAGCGTCGCGGCCGGGATTCCTCTACGATTTCGCGCCGGAGCGGGCGCGCAACATGCCGCCGACGATCGGGGCGTGGGCTGCGATGTGCCGCGAGATGGGGATGCGGCTCGATTTTCCGGGAAAGCCGCAGAACTACACCGCACTGTTCGAAGCCACCGATGCGAGCCAGCTCGGGCGGGCCGTCACGTGGATGGCGACGGCGACCGCGGCGCGGAACGAGGCCTTCAACGTGACGGACGGAACGGTTTTCCGGTGGGAGCGACTGTGGCCCCGGATCGCGAATTTCTACGGGATGGAGGTCGGCCAGATCCGTCCGCTCAATCTAGGGCTCTGGATGTCGGACAAGGGGCCGGTGTGGGAGGCGATCGCGAGGCGGCATGGGCTCGTCTCGTCGCGAATGGATGACGTGGTGACCTGGAATTTCGGCGATTTTCTCTGGGGCCTCGAGACCGATGTGGTGTCGAGCACGACCAAGATCCGCCTCGCCGGCTTCCACGACACCGTCGACACCGAGGACCAGATTCTGCGGCAGCTAGCGCAATATCGCGAGGCCAAAGTGCTGCCCTAGCGGCTGGCGGGCAAGTTCACGCGAGCGCTACGGAGCCCAGCGCACCTGCCCGGCGCCGGAAACATCGAGCCCGCCAAGTTCGCGGGCCCGAACGGCGAAGGCGGGCGCACGGAGGAGGCCAAGCAGGCGCTGGAGGCGCGGACGATAGCTGTCGCGTTGGCGCATGACGAGATCGAACCGCTCGAGGGCGACGGGGACGAAGTCGACGTTGGCGGCCGTCGCGACCGCTCTGGTCGCAACACCGAAATCGGCGCGGCCCGCGCGGATCGCCTGGGCAATGTCGGGTCCAGTCGGCGCCACTAACGCGGTCTCGAAGGCGTCGAGCGTCAGTCCTTCGCGTGCCAACATCGCGAGGAGCAGTTGCTGGGCACCCGCGCCTTCGGGCCGCTGGGCCAGCCGGGCTCTACGGGCGTGAGCGTCCGCGAGGCAGGTCAGTGCGAGCGGATTTCCGGGCGCGACGAGCAGCCCTTGCTCGCGTGCCGCGAAGCCGATCAGGACGGCGTCGTAAAGGCCGGTCTCGGCCGAGACGATGGCCACGTTGGTGTCGACCGAGGCATCGGCCAGATCGTGGAAATGGATGGCTGCCGCGGCAACCTCTCCGAGCAGGAAGCGGCGGTAGCCAGCTTCGCTGCCTTCCGGGAGCATGGCGAGTCCAGAGCGGCTCTCGGCGAGCGCCCACTGCAAGAGCGGATCGTGGCTGCCGCCGACAACTGCGGGTGGGTCGGCCGGCACGACACCATGGGGTCGTGCCATGCCCGCCAGGACCCAGCGGTCGAGGTCGCCACGGGGAAACAGCCACTTTCCGGTGACCTTGGTGCAAGGCACGACGCCGTCGGCCACCAGCTCGTAGAGTTTTCTCTCCTTGATGCGCAGATACTCGGCGGCCTCGGCGGTCGTGAGTAGCTGCAAGCCTCCTTTTACATGCATTGATATGTTCTTTTTCTATTTTTTGACTTTTCAAGGTGATCACGAGATTTCATGCAAGTCAACGGAAGCACAAGGATTGTGGACGTGGGAAGCGCCCTGGATCTGGTACTCAGCGGCGACCCGACGCTTCTACGCATCGTCGGTCTTTCTCTGACCGTCACGGTGACTGCTACGCTTGCAGCGGCAGCCATCGGCATCCCATTTGGGGCTTTCGTCGCGACGAGCCGGTTTCGCGGCCGGAGCTCAATCATCGTTATGCTCAACGCCTTGATGGGTTTGCCGCCGGTCGTCGTCGGCCTCGCGCTCTTCCTTGCGCTCTCCAGGTCGGGGCCCCTTGGCGGATTTGGCCTGCTGTTTACGCCCAGCGCCATGATCATCGCCCAAACGCTGCTGATCCTGCCGATTATCGCCGCCCTGACACGGCAAGCTATCGAGGATCTCTGGGTCGAATACGCGCACGAGCTGACGGCGATGCAGATCGGTCCGATCGGCCGGATCATGACGCTTGTTTACGAAGGGCGGTTTGCGCTCGCGACGATCCTTCTCGCGGGCTTTGGACGCGCCGCCGCCGAGGTCGGTGCGGTCATGATCGTCGGGGGGAACATCGACGGGTTCACGCGCGTGATGACCACGACGATCGCACTCGAGACGTCAAAGGGCAATCTGGAGCTAGCCATCGGTCTCGGCATCGTGCTCATCGCGCTGGTGATGGTGATCAACGCCGCGACCTGGGCGCTCAGAGCGTGGGCGGACCGCCATGCAGGATAGGATTGTCGACGACCCTACGTCGCTCACGGGATCCGATGGGCCGCTCGTTCGCCTCGAGCGCGTCAGTTACAGGGCCGGCGACACCCCAATCCTGACCGACCTGTGGCTCGACATCGCCAGCGGTCCTCCGACAATTCTGCTCGGACCGAACGGGGCGGGCAAATCAACCCTGCTGAAGCTGCTGATGGGGCTCGTTGCGCCGACTGAGGGGAACCTCGAGGCTCGCCGTGTCCTCGGCGGCCGGTTGCCGCGGATGGCCTTCGTCTTCCAGCGGCCGGTGATGCTAAAGAGATCGGCAGCCGCCAACGTCGCGTATGCGCTGCGAGCCGCTGGCCGATCGACGTCCGGAAACGCTATTCGCGACCTGCTCGATCGCGTCGCCTTGGATCACCTGCGCGACAGGCCGGCACGGCGGCTGTCCGCCGGCGAGCAGCAACGCCTTGCCCTGGCGCGGGCGCTGGCACGCGAGCCGGACCTGCTGCTGCTCGACGAGCCCACCGCAAGCCTCGACCCGACCGCGACCAAGGCGGTCGAGGACATCGTCGCCAATGTGGCCCGCGAGGGCGTGAAAGTGGTGATCGCCACTCACGACATGGGCCAGGCGCGGCGCCTCGGCGGGGACGTGGTGCTGGTGGTTGGTGGGCGCATCGCCGAACGCTCGGCAACCGAGGATTTCTTCAAGAGACCGAGCACGGAGGCTGCCCGCCGCTTTCTGGCGGGTGATCTCGTGCTGTCCACATAGCAAGGAGCCAACCATGCGCCTCAGCTTCCTCGCGACCCTCGCACTCGCTCTCGTGCCGATTGGCGCGGCCTCCGTCGGAGCGCAGGAAACTTCGATCGTCGTCGCATCGACGACCTCGACAGAGGACTCGGGGCTCTTCAAGCACATCCTGCCGCTGTTCAAAGCGAAGACCGGCATCGATGTGAAAGTGGTGGCGCAAGGCACGGGCCAAGCCCTGGACACGGCGCGGCGCGGCGACGCCGACGTCGTCTTCGTGCACGCCAAAGCGCTGGAGGTGAAGTTCGTCGCCGACGGCTACGGCGTGGCTCGGTTCGACGTGATGTACAATGACTTCATTCTGATCGGGCCGAAGGGCGACCCTGCAAAGGTGACGGGCGGCAAAGACGTCGTGGTGGCGCTCAAGGCAATCGCGGCGACGAAAAGTCCGTTTGTCTCGCGTGGGGACAAATCGGGCACGCACTGCGCCGAGCTAAAGCTCTGGACGGTGGCCGCGTTCGACCCGCAGAAGGACAAGCCCGACTGGTATCGCGAGATCGGCCAGGGCATGGGCGCGGCCCTCAACACCGCAGGAGCGATGGGTGCTTATGTCCTGTCCGATCGCGCGACGTGGATCTCGTTCAAGAACAAGGATTCGCTCGAGATTGCCGTCGAGGGCGACACGCGGCTGTTCAACCAGTACGGCATCATCCTGGTCGATCCGAAGAAGCATCCGCACGTGAAGGCGAAGGCCGGCCAAGCGTTCATCGACTGGGTGTTGTCGGCGGAAGGGCAGAACGCGATCCGCAGCTACCGAATCGACGAGCAACAGCTATTCTTTCCCAACGCAGAGCAGGCGAAGCGGAAGAATGCCGGTTGAGGCTGTTTTGTGGATCGAGCCGACTTCGCTGTGCGGACCGGCTGCTTCGAGCGAGCTAGGGCTCACATGAGGAAATGCTTTTCGCGGCGGCCCGGAACGCGTGATCATGGACAGCAGAAACCTGAGAGGCTGCCTCCATGAGCAATCCTGCATTCAAGTTCGATCATGTCCACATCATCGCCCGCGATCCCCATGCCAGCGCGCGGTGGTACGTCGAAATGCTCGGCGCGACGATCGCGGCTGACACCATGGCGCGGGGCGCCGCAGATCTTCGTCGAACTCGGCGGCATGACGATTCTGATCCGCGGACAGCGGCCAGGCGAAGCGCCGAAAGATGCGACACCGATCCGCGACTTCGGCGATTTTTCGAGCCACAACGAGTGGGGAACGGACCACTTCGGCTTCATGTATCGGGGTGACCTTCGGGCGTTCTGCGAGGGGCTCGCGGCGAAAGGCGTCGCATTTCCGGTGCCCCTCAAGACCGGCGTGGGCGGCAGCCTGCTCTGCTACATCCAGGCGCCGGATAACGTCTCCATAGAGCTGATGGAGTGTTGATCGCGGCGTAGTTGCATGTTGGAATCTCGGTTTGGACTCAAGGAAGGCCCCCTGACCCTAGCCCTCTCCCCAAGGGTAGAGGGGACGCGCAAGTGGCGACGCCGGCGAACCGGCTAGAGCTTGTGATGGCGCGAATCGACACGACGTCTCGGACCCGGCCGGCTCGCCGGGAGCAGGCGCTGGAAGTTCGCGCTTGATGACCGTGTCGTCCTGCCGGATGCTCCCCAATGCGGCCGTGTGGCCGCGCGACACCGGGAGCGCATGCGATGGGCGGCTTCAACAGGACGGCGGGTGATGTCATCGGCCTCAGGGGGCTGACGACGCATGGCAATGTGCTGACCGGCACGCGCCACATGGTCTCGGCCGGCCACCACGCAGCGGCGCACGCAGGTTTTCTCATCCTCGAAGCGGGCGGCAATGCCGTGGATGCGGGCGTGGCGACAGGCCTCGCGCTCGGCGTGACGTGCTGCGACCTGGTCAACGTCGCCGGCGTGGCGCCGACTATGATCCGCCTCGCGGCGACGGGCGAGGTGATCACCATCGATGGGCTCGGCGTGTGGCCGGCCAAAGCGTCGTCGGGTTATTTCCGGGAGAAGCATGGCGGGCGTATTCCGGACGGATTGATGCGCGCCGTGGTTCCGGGCGCCCCATCGGGCTGGATCACGGCTCTCGAGCGCTACGGCACGATGAGCTTCGGCGAAGTGGCAGCGGCGGCAATTCGACTGGCGGGTGAGGGCTTCCCGGCCGATCCGCGGTTCTGCGATACGATCGTGACCAACCAAGACAAATACCGGCGCTGGCCAGGCAACACAGCCGTTTTCCTGCCGAACGGACGGCCACCGACACCCGGCGAGATCTTCCGGCAGACCGATCTCGCGCGTTCGATCCAGTACATGGTCGACGAGGAGAAGGCTGCCGCCGGAAAGGGACGCGCAGCGGGCCTCGCCGCCGCCCATCGCGCGTTCTACGAGGGCGACATAGCGGCGACGATCTGCCGGTATCATGCCGACAACGGCGGCTGGCTGACGCGGGAGGACATGGCGGGCTTCCGCGCCCGGCTCGAGGCCCCCGTGCGCATCCGGCAGGGGCGGCTCGAGGTCTACACTTGCGGCGTATGGAGTCAGGGGCCGCTACTCGGCATGCTCATGCGAATGCTCGAGAAAGATGATCTTGCCGCACTCGGTCACAACTCGGCGGCCTACGTTCATTTGCTGACCGAAGCCGTCAAGCTCGCGTGCGCAGATCGCGAGGCGTATTTCGGTGATCCGCGCTTCGTCGACGTGCCACTGGAGGCGCTGCTATCGTCGGGGCTGCAAGCCAAACGCCGCGCGCTGATCGATCCCGAGCGCGCGTTCCCCGGCCTGAGAGAGCCGGTGGCGATCGACGGAAGGGCTCGCGCGGCGGTGCCGAACGTGCCGTTGGAGCGCACTCCCGCCTTGTCTCCCGATACAACGTACTGCTGCGTGATCGACAGCGCCGGCAACGTGTTTTCGGCGACGCCGAGCGACGCCTCCTACGATGCCGAGCTGATCCCAGGGACAGGCATGATCGCCTCCGGACGCGGCAGCCAGTCTTGGGCGGACGAGGGACATCCGTCGGAGGTGATGCCCGGCAAACGGCCGCGCCTGACGCCCAATCCGGCCATCGCCATCCTGGAGGATGGTCGCGCGCTGATGCCATTCGGAACGCCGGGTGGCGACGTACAGACGCAGGCGATGTTGCAGGTTCTGCTGAACGTCAGCGTGTTCGGCATGGATTTGAGGACGGCCGTCGAGGCGCCAAGGTTCGCAAGTTACGCCTTCCCGTCCAGCTTCGAGCCACACGAGGCCTATCCCAACCGGCTGGCGGTGGAAGGGCGCATGGACGAGGCGACCTTGCAGGGACTGGAGGCACTCGGGCACGACGTGCTGCGCTGGCCCGACTGGACGCGGCTCGCCGGGACTGTGAACACCATCGTCAAGGACACGAAGACTGGCGTGCTGACGGCGGCTGCCGATCCAAGACGCGCAACCTATGCGGTCGGGTGGTAGGACGCCGTGAGGTTTGGTTGCGGGTAGCCCCCTCGCCGTAGCCCTCTCCCCTGAGGGAGAGGGAACCCGTCGGCCCACGGATCGCGTCAGGCGATCGAGAGTGCCGGCAGGCGTGCCCACGCAGGGTGTCGAAGATCGGCCTTTGCGCGGGCACCCTGCTCTGGTGAGAGGGCCTTGGCTACGGCCATCCAAGGCATCCCGCGCGCGCGGTAGGTCTCGGCGAGAGCCGCCATGGTCGCCTCGTCACACCAAGCCCATAGCCTCTCGACCAGGGGCTCGAAGGTTCGCGTCCATTCCGGACCGGACGATCGGGCCGGTGAGAAGGTGTCGATCAGCGCAACGAGTTCGTCGACGCTCGCGCCACGGATGGCGCGACGCATGTCCTGCTCACTCTCGGCAAGGCTGGCGGCAGCTGCATTGCGAAGGCGCCAGTGATCCTTGAGCGTATGGTTTTGCAAGGTCATAGTCCCTTCCTCACGCGTTTGCCGGACGGAAATGCTCGGCGTAGACGCCGTAACAGTCGTGAACCAGGGCCCGCTTGATGTAGCGGGACTGATGCTTGACGTAGCCGCGGATGATGTCGTCTCGCCGTGACGTCCGGTTGTGGCGATACTCCTCCAAGGACGATGCGCAGTTGCGCATCACGTGCGGGTCGTTCTGCCAATGGCAGGCGGCATAGGTGATCGTCTCTAGTAGCGCTTGGCGCTCCGTGGTGCGGGCGAGGTAAGAATCGACCAGCGCGCACGCGCGCGGCGCGTCCTGGGCGAGCGCCTGCTCCTCGATGACCGGCAGCAGGCGATCGACCGCGATGCCATCCGCCCAGGCGCGGTACGCCTTGCGCGGCTCTAGCGTGTAAGCCGGGTCGCGCGGGAACATCGCGTTCGATCGAATGGCATCATTCATGAAGCGCGCTGCCATGAAGACGGCTTTCACCTGATGCGGATTGTCGTAGTCGCGGACCCAGGCGAGCACCACGTTCAGATAGTCGAGCGCGTGCGTCGGATGCAGAAACGCATGCGGGTTCTCGAGCACGTCGATCAGGTACTTCTGGAAGCAGACCATGACCGCGTCGCCGACATCGAGGATGCCGGCGCCGCGCTTGAAAAGCGCCATGACTGCGGCGTTGACATCGAACGGGCCTCCCCAGAGCAGCGCTTCGGTCAGGTCATCGAGCTCGCGCTCGGTGAGCGGCTTGTCCGACCGCTTAGGGATCGTGGCGCTGCCCGGAATTTCCATGCGGCAGATGTTGCTGATCTCGCTCCACAAGCCATAGAGCCGAGGCGAGCAGCCGAGGTCGGGCACGACCGTGTAGATCAGCTCGTGTGACTGATCCCAGCCGAGGTAGTCGGCAATATCGACCAGGGCGCGGGCACGGAGCGCCTTATGGCCGATGTTCTGGTAGCCGCCGCGATTGATGATGGTGTCCTGAAGGTCGATGATGCCGGCGAACAGGATCGAGTCCTTCAGCCGGCTGCGATGCTCGGGGTCCTTGGCAAGCCCGAGGAAGAGACCGTAGGCCTCGGCTTTATCACCCTCGGCGATGGCCCAGGTCATTCGCGCCAGCCGGTCGTCGACCGAGCCACCCTCGATGGGAGGATGGTCCTCGAAGTAGATGCGCGGCGGGTTCCAGGCGGGGCCGTCGAAGCGATCGTGGTGATCATCGGGTCCGGGGAACTTGCGATTGCACTGCTCGGCGTCCCGGGCGTAGTGGCCAGGAAACTCGCAGACGACCTGCTCCCACACGTTGAGCCCCTGGGGCACGTACCACATGGCCTGCACGCTCGGCAGGATCGCTTTCGTGCCCTCGAGCTCGCACATCAGAGAGATGGCACCGCGCCATCCCAGAATGGTGTGGTCGTAGTTGACACCGCGCATCTCGCCGTTCGGCAGCCGCATCATGTGCGAGGGAACCTGCACGTAGGGTGCGGCGGCAGCGATGGCGTCCTTGATGGTGTCCCTTATCGACCGCTTTTCCTCGGTGACGAGCCGGCAAAACGTGCTCGTCGCCTCGCGGTACCGCACTCCGCGAATCTCGTCATGCAACCGATCGACCGTCGCTGCCCCTGCGAGCTGAGCCATGAACGCTTCCTCCGTGCCGGGAACCGCCGTCCCGCATCGGTCCGGCGCTCCTCTCGGGTGTCGCGGATCAAAGCGTCCCGCGTCCGCTCCGCCTGCCCTCGCGCTCACCCGTTTCCAGCGTCGAGAAGCAGTTGCTCAGGATCGTCAGGCTGGCGCCACGCGCTGTCCGGTGGCACTCCGTGTCTCGGTTGTCGGAAAGCGTAGCCCTGTCCCACGCGGCAGGCAATCCGCTGTCAACGGGTACATCCGAAACGACGCGGCCGGCACCCAGGGGCACCGGCCGACAAGCCAGGGGCTTGCATCGGAACGGCCTTCTCAGATTCGGCCGTGGCAGTGCTTGTATTTCTTTCCCGAGCCGCATGGACACTTGTCATTGCGCGCCACGCGGCCCCACGTCGACGGATCGTTGGGATCGACTTCGCCAGCCGTTCGGCGTGACTTCAGCGGCGCGACCCGCATGCCGGTCTCGGGAAGCTCCGGTGCGCCAAGCGGACCGGCCAGGACCGCATCGGCCAAGGCAAACTCGTCCTCGCCAGTGAGCGGGTTGATGTGGTGCGCCTGCATGGGCGGCAGCGGCTCCGGCTCCATCTCGAGCGGCTCGTCGCCTGTGAAGGCGAGGCCCATGAGCTGGGTCGTCACGGCCTCCCGCAACTCCGCCAGCATGGTCTCGAATAGCGTAAAGGCTTCGGATTTGTACTCGTTCAGAGGATCCCGCTGAGCATAGCCGCGCAAATGAATGACCTGCCGCAGATGCTCGAGAGTGACGAGATGCTCGCGCCAGAGGTGATCGAGCGTCTGAAGAAGAACCGACTTCTCGATATCCTTCAGACGGAGCTGGCCCACGTCGGCGGGATCCTTGCTCGGCGCAGCGTCGATCGCACTAACGAGACCGCGCGCCTCCACGTACTGCTGGAGGAACGAGTACCCGATGCGATCCGCCTGATTGTAGGCGTCATCGACGGAACCACCGCTGACTGCGATCTCGCTGCGATTGGCATCCAGGATCGTGCGCCCAATGTCTGCCAGACCTTCGTGCGTCGGCTCCTTCTCGAGCTTCGACTTGAGGGAAGGCTCCTTGTCGACGAACGCCAACATGCCCTTGGCGCCCTCGTAACTCTTCAAGATTTCCGTGCCAAGTTCGGCAGCCTTTGCCCGGGCTTTGGCATCGACCTCGCGGATGAGGCGCTCGCGGATCTCCTCGTCGGCAATGCCTTCCTCGTTCGCCCAGTCCTTTATGGGGAGGTCGAGACCGAAGACGCGCTGCACCTCGCTCTTGAGGCCGTCCACATTCCACTGCTCGGCGTAGGCGTTCTCTGGGATATGGGCGGCAACCAGCTGATGCACCAGCTGGTGGCGCATGTCGGTCACGGTCTCGGACACATCATCAGTACCCATGATGTCGAGCCGCTGCTCAAAGATGACCTTGCGCTGGTCATTCATCACGTCGTCGTACTTGAGGACGTGCTTACGGGCGTCGAAGTTGCGCGCCTCGACCTTCTTCTGGGCGTTCTCCAAAGCCTTGTTGATCCAAGGATGGGTGATCGCCTCACCTTCCTCCAGGCCGAGCTTCTTGAGCATGCCGTCGATGCGATCGGCGGCGAAGATGCGCATCAGGTCGTCCTCGAGGGACAGGTAGAACTTGGTGCGCCCGGGATCACCCTGGCGGCCAGAGCGACCGCGAAGCTGATTGTCGATGCGGCGGCTCTCGTGTCGCTCCGTCCCGATGACGTAGAGACCACCCGGGAACGTGATGGTCTTGGCGGGCTTGCTCCCCTTGGCCGGTGCGATCTCGACCGTCTCGGAGGCCTGCATCACGATCGCTTTGTTGCGCTCGACCTCCGCCTTGATCTCCTCGCGACGCTTCGCGATCTCGGAGTCGCTCGGCGGGCTGCCGGCCCTCTCGCAAACCTGGCGCCATTCCTCCAGCCGGAAATCGACGTTGCCGCCAAGCTGAATGTCGGTGCCGCGGCCTGCCATGTTTGTGGCGATCGTGACGGCGCCGGGCACGCCCGCTTGCGCGATGATCTGCGCTTCCTGCTCGTGGAAGCGCGCATTCAGCACCTGATGCTTGATGCCCTTCGTCTTGAGCATCTCTGCGAGCGCTTCGCTCTTCTCGATCGAGACGGTGCCGACAAGAACGGGCTGCTGGCGGGCCTGCGCGCTCTCGATGTCGCCGATGATGGCGGTCCATTTCTCACGTGTCGTGCGATAGACTTCGTCGTCCAGGTCGCGGCGCGCGACCTCGACGTTGGTCGGGATCTCGAGGACGTCGAGACCGTAGATATCCATGAACTCGTTGGCTTCGGTGGCGGCCGTGCCCGTCATGCCGGAGAGCTTGTCGTACAGACGAAAGTAGTTCTGGAAGGTGATCGAGGCCAGCGTCTGGTTCTCGGGCTGGATGGAGACGTGCTCCTTGGCCTCGAGTGCCTGGTGAAGGCCCTCCGAGTAGCGCCGTCCCTGCATCATGCGGCCAGTGAACTCATCGATGATGACGACCTGATCGTCCTTGACGATGTAGTCCTTGTCGCGCTGGAACATCTTGTGGGCCTTGACGGCCTGATTGACGTGATGGACGACGCTGACGTTCTCGACGTCATAGAGCGACTCGCCCTGCAAGAGCCCCGCCGTCCTCAAGATTTCTTCGATCCGGATACTGCCCGCCTCGGTGAGCGCCACCTGGCGCTGCTTCTCGTCGAGATCGACGAAGCCCCTGGTTTTCAGGGCCTCCTTGGCCTCTTCGCGCGTTTGTTCGCGGGTGATCTCCTGCTCGATCTTGTCATGCTCAGCGACGAGATCCTTCACGAGTGCGTCGACCTGGACGTAGAGCTCGCTCTTGTCGTCGACGGGACCCGAGATGATCAGCGGGGTGCGTGCTTCGTCGATCAGGATCGAATCCACCTCGTCGACGATCGCAAAATAGTGGCCAGCCAGCTCGGGCGGCCGGCCGCCGAACTGGACCATCTCCTGCGCGGCCATCTTCATGTTGTCGCGCAGATAGTCGAAGCCGAATTCGTTGTTGGTGCCATAGACGATGTCGGACGCGTAGGACTCGCGGCGCTGGTTGTCGTCAAGCTCGTGCAGAATGCAGCCGACGGTCAGGCCGAGAAAGCGAAACACCTTGCCCATCCACTCACTATCGCGGCGGGCGAGATAGTCGTTGACCGTAACGATGTGGACGCCGCGGCCGGTGAGCGCGTTGAGATAGGCGGGCAGCGTGGCGACGAGGGTCTTGCCTTCGCCGGTCTTCATCTCGGCGATCTTGCCGTCATGCAGAACCATGCCGCCGACGAGCTGAACGTCGAAGTGGCGCATCCCGAGCGAGCGCTTGGCGGCCTCACGCACCGTCGCGAAGGCAGGCGCCAGCAGATCCTCGAGCGGCGTTCCACCGGCGACCTGCTTGCGAAAGTCAGCGGTGCGTGCGCGTAGCGCGTCATCGCTCAGCTTGGACAGCTCTGCCTCGAGAGCACCAATTTCGTCGACACGGCGCCGGTAGGCCTTCAGCCTGCGCTCATTGGACGAGCCAAAAATCTTCTGTGCGATCGAGCCGATCGATAGCATGGAATCGGGCCTCAAGTCGGTTGGCCCGCAACCGGCGGCCGGAGCGGGCGCTGCGCCAAGACGGCGCATTCTGGAAAAGGCCGTCCGGCGACGCGCTCTGGGCAACCTCGGCTACAAGCTCGACTAGCAACGAGCGCGGTCCGCGACCCAAAGGCGCCAAGGGCGATCCGGCCGAGCCGGATGGGCGAACAGATAAGGACCCTACCCCACGCTGTCAACGCGAGGGCTGGCGCCAACCACGGCCAGGCTTCAGACGACATGGCGCGTCGCGTCGGCCGGCGACGCGAATGCGTGCATGGAAACGCCACCATTCGGCCACGAGATCGCGCGCCCTCTTGGCGACTTCCCGAGAAGGCGCTACCACGCGCCACTGGTCCCGGCTTCGCGCCACGGCCGGCCAAACGAACAAAGGATGCCCTTGTGATTCGCCAATATCCCGCAGTCTCACCGACGACCTTCGCCCTGCTCGCCGCGGCGTTGGCATTGGTCACCGCACTGCCGGCCGTAACACTTGCCGCTGACGATACCGTCGTCGCGAAGGTCAATGGACGCGCCATTACGGAGGCCGATTTGCGCTTCGCGGAAGGAGAGATCGGCAACGACCTCGGTACGCTCGAGCCCGGCAAAAGACGGCGCGTGCTCGTCGAGTATCTGATCGAGAACATTCTGTTCGCCGAAGCCGGGGAAAAGGAGAATCTCGGAACCGGGCGGGGCTTCGAGGACCGCAAGACCTATTGGAATCGGCGCGCGATGCGCGACACGTACTTCGATACAAAGGTGAAGGGATCGGTCACCGAGGCCGAGGCTAAGGCGTTCTACGACACACAGGTTGCCGCGACGCCGGCGCAGGAGGAGGTGAAAGCTCGCCACATCCTGGTCGAGAGCGAGGAGAAGGCCAAGGAGATCTACGAGAAAATCGCGCACGGCGAGGATTTCCTCAAGATGGCCAAGCAGTTCTCCAAGGACCCCGGTAGCAAGGAGGACGGGGGCGACCTCGGCTACTTCGCGCGCGGGCGCATGGTGCCTCAGTTCGAGGAGGCCGCCTTCAAGCTGCAGAAGGGAGAGGTTTCACTGCCCGTGCAGAGCCAGTTCGGCTGGCACCTGATCAAGGTCGAGGACAAGCGCCAGAGGAGTGCGCCGCCCTTCGACAAGATCAAGGACAGGATCATGGCGACGCTGATCCACCGGCGTGCGCAGGAAATCGGCCTCGCCTTGCGCGGTACGGCCAAGCTCGAGTTCGTCGATCCCGAGTTGAAGGCACAGGTGGACCAGGAGACGGCGATCAGGCCCGTGCCGAGCGGCAAACGCTAAGAGCGCCAGCGACGCCAAGACTGTGGCTCAGTGTTGCGGTTGGGATCAACCAGCCACCGCCGGAGTTTCCGCCACGGCCGCCGCCCGATCCTCCTCGGTCTCCTCGGGAACCGTGAAGCCACCTTCGGCAACCAGGCGGGCAAAAAGGCCCCCCTTGCCGACGAGTTCTCGATAGCGGCCACGTTCCACGACGCGGCCTTCGTCCAGAACGAGGATCCGGTCGGCGTTGGCGACGGTCGAGAGCCGATGCGCGATGATGAAAGTCGTCCGGCCTTTGCGAAGTGCGTCGAGCGCCCGTTTGATCTTGGCCTCCGTCTCAGCGTCGAGAGCGCTTGTGGCCTCGTCGAGGATCAGGATCGGAGCGTCCTTCAGGATCGCGCGGGCGATGGCGATGCGCTGGCGCTCGCCGCCCGACAGTGACTGGCCGCGCTCGCCGATGACGAACTGGTAGCCTTCGGGCTTCCTCATGATGAAATCGTGAGCCTCAGCAAGGCGGGCAGCGCGCTCGATCTCCTCGTCGGTTGCATCCGGCCGACCGACGCGAATGTTCTCGGCGATGGTTCGATTAAAAAGCCCGGCATCCTGGAACACCACCGCAATGGACTGACGGAGGGAGCCGAGCGTGACGCCGGAGATGTCACGACCGTCGATAAGGATGCGACCGTCGTCCGGCTCACGAATCCGCTGTAGCAGGGCGAGGGTCGTCGTCTTACCGGAGCCGGTAGGGCCGACCATCGCGACCGTCTCACCGGGGTGGGCGTTCAGATCGAGCGCGAATACGCCCTGGGAGCCCGGGCCGTAGCGAAACGTGACGTTCTCGAACCTCACGTCGCCCTTCACGGCCTCGAGAGGGATCGCGCCGGGCTTTTCGACAACGGTCTCGCGTGCGTCCATCAGCTCGAAGTACGTGCGCAGGGTCGGGGCCTGCTGATTGACGCGAACGATGAAGCCCGACAGCTGGTCGAGCTTGCCGATCATAAGGTTGGCGAAGCCGACGAAAGCGACGATCGAGCCGACGCTGATCTCCCCCTTGGAGGCGAGCACCGCACCGACGAGGAATATTGCAACCATGGTGATGGTCGCCGCAGACCGGGTCAGAACCGTCAGGAGGCCCCACCAGGTCAGGACCGGATATTGCGCAGCGAGAAGCTGGCCCATGATATCGCGCATGGCCTGCATCTCGGCGCCGAGGCGATGGTAGCTCTGCACGACCGTCACGTTGCCGAGGACGTCGCCGACGCGGCCATAGACGTTGTTGTGATACTGCTCGACGGCTGCTTGGCCATTGCTCGTCTTCTCGACGACGAAGATGTTGAGAAGGACATAGAGCAGCGCCAAGGCGCCCAGGATGGATGCCATCCGCCAATCCATCGCGATGGCCGTCGGGATCAGGTAGAGAATGCCGATCACGGCGGTAAGCTGTTCGCGCAGGAAGGACAGCCAAAGCCAGAACAAGGCATCGGTGCCGGCCAGGATGGCTCTAACGACCGAGCCCGAGCCTTTGCGAGCGTGGAAGCTGATTGGCATGGTGATGGCGCGTTCGAACGCGTCGCCCATGGCGGCGAGGCGTCGGCGATGCGACAGCCTATCCGACGAGACGGCGATCACGACGCTGGCAATAATCCCGACGAAGCCGAGAACGGCCCACAGCGCGATGATTGAGAAGGCTCCCTGGCCTTTGGCGAGGGCATCGACCACCTGACCGAAGAGCTGCTGTTCGATGACCTGGACGATGGCCAGAGCCATGCCCGCCACGATCAGGGCAGCGGCGAGTCTTCGTTCCGAAGACAAAAGGCCGAGCGCCCGCCAGTAGACCGGCCATGCACTGGGGGCTCTGGCCTCGGCCATGCTTTGAGGGGAGGTCGTCGACACGCGCTGAGGCGCCTCTCTATCGAGCGCCATTCTGGCGCGGTTTGCGGGCCCCGCGGCGGGGATGGTTGATGCGGTCCTTTGCCATGTACCAGGCAAACACAGCCGGCATGAACCAAGGCTGACCGGTGTAGAGCGGCACGGCCTTCGGTGGTCTGAAATCAAGGGCGGATGTGGCGTCCGGATGACCGAGCAACGTCAGCGCGGCCTTTTGTCCGGCCCAGCGGGCCCATACGACGCCAGATCCGCAATAGCCGGCGGCATAGCGCACGCCATCCTTAGTGAAAATCCTGGGAATCATATCGCGGTTCATGGCGACGTGGCCAAACCAGCTATGGGAGACCGGCACGTCCTCGAGGACCGGGAAGATGTCGAGCATGGCACGACGGAGGCTTTCTGTCGGCCACTGTGGATCGCCGGAGATGGTGCCATCGCGGCCACCGAACAGGATGCGCGTGCCGTCCGGTGATGGCCTGTAATAGTAATGCAGAGCGCGCGTTTCACCCATCATGTAGCCTTTGGGGCATAGCTCGCGCATCAGATTGTCGGAGATCGGCGCCGTGGCAATGATGCGGCTGCGCACAGGAATCATACGGCGGCGCAACCATCCGTCGACGCCATCGGTGTAGCCATTGGTGCCGACGATGACGTGATCAGCGCGAATGCGGCCGCGCGATGTCTCGACCTCATAGCCGATCCCTTCCGAGCGAACGCCGAGCACGGGCGTCTCACCATGAATGCGAGCGCCGGCCTCCATGGCGAGGCGCAACATGCCCGCATGCAGCTTGGCCGGATGCAGGCCGCCGATGTCGCGACGCACGAGCCCGCCGTGGTAGAATTCCGTGCCAATCGCCTGTCTCAGCTCCGAGCGCGAAACGGCGAATGCCTCGATGCCGAGCACCTTGACGAGACGGTCGGCCTCGCGGGCGAGACTGTCGTAATCCTTCTGCTGAGAGGCGCCCGTGAAGCGACCCGTCAGCTTAAAATCGCAGTCGATTTTTTCTTCGGCGATGAAACGAGCGAGATCTTCGCGCGCGAGCTTTCCCTCACGATCGATCCCTTCGGCGCGCTCGCGTCCGAAGCGCTTCTCGTGCTCCGCGAAGCTGTGGCGCAGGCTGCCGGAGGCAATGCCACCATTGCGCGTCGATGCGCCTTCGCCGGGGCGCATGCGATCGAAGATCTGGACGGAGCGACCGGCTCGCGCGAGCGTCAAGCCGGCCGAAAGTCCCGTATAGCCGGCACCGACAATGACGACATCGCAGCGAGGCAACACCGCCGTTTCCGGCAGCATCGATGGAGGCGCTGCCTCCCACCAATAGGGCTCATTACGAATCATTGGGTGGCCCCATTGGCTACCGGTGGCGTTCGTCACATGGGCGCCTCTGCGCCCCGACGCGCAACTCTATGCGGGAACGCCTCGATCGGACAATGGCCTGTGCATCGACGGCCGCGCCAGCGGATGTTGCTCTTAGGCTCACCAACACGCATGAACGGTGCCAGACGGGGTCTGACACCGCAAAAATGCGGCAAGCGCACTATTTGGGCGCGAGGATCATGATCATCTGGTTGCGGCCCTCGAACTTGGGCTCGAACTCGACCTTGGCGATGCCTTCAGTGTCCGACTTCACGCGTTGGAGGACTTGCATGCCGAGATCAGTGTGGGCCATTTCGCGCCCTCGGAAGCGCAAGGTGATCTTGACCTTGTCACCTTCCTCGAAAAAGCGGCGCATGGCCTTCAGCTTGGTCTCGTAGTCGTGGTCATCGATGGCAGGGCGCATCTTGATCTCTTTGACCTCGACCACCTTCTGCTTCTTTCGCGCCTCGGCCGCCTTCTTCTGCTCCTGATACTTGAACTTGCCGTAGTCCATGATCTTGGCGACCGGCGGCGTGGCATCAGGCGAAATCTCGACGAGATCGAGTCCAGCGTCGATGGCCTTGCTCAAGGCCTCGAGCCGAGCCACGACGCCAACATTCTGGCCATTCTCATCGATCAGGCGGACCTCTCGGACCCGGATCGCCTCGTTGATCCTGGGGCCGGTCTGCTCGCGCTCAGGCGCGGCGCGCATTGGACGGCGGATGTTCGCTCTCCTTTGGTTGCTTCAACATCAGTTCGGTTTTGGGGCTCCACGAAAAACGCGGAAAGCACTCCAACGACGGCGGCGGAGGTGCCTACAATGGGCGGCACCTCGACGCACATGGCAGGAATTTCGCATTTGCGGGCCTCAAGTCAAGTCACTCTCGCACGAATGGCCAACCCTCATGCGGATTTTTCGCCGTACCTGGCGAGGCTCGCGAAGCTCGAGCCCAGCAACTCATCATAGACGGCGAGCGTCGCCTGCTTCATGGCGGAAAGCGTGAAGTGTGCGGCGACATTTGCGCGGGCCCGAGCCCCGAGTACTTGGCGTTCGGGCTCGCTTAAAGAGAGGGCGCGGTTCAAACACTCTGCCAAGGCCTGCGGATCTCCCGGCGGGACGAGCCACCCCGTTCCCTCCCCGTTCACGCCGTCACGCAGTGGAACCACCGTTTCCGGAGGCGCGCCAATGTTCGTTGCTATCACGGGGCAGCCCAACGCCTGAGCCTCTGTCGCGGTGCGTCCGAACGCTTCCGGCTCGACCGAGGCAATGACTGCGACGTGTGCGGCACTGAGGGCTCCGGCCATGTCGGCGACATGACCGGGGAACCGGACGTGGTCCTCTATTCCTAGTGAAGATGCCCGCTCAACCAGTTCTTTTTTATAGTCTAATCTCCCTTGGTCGTCGCCAGCGAAAACGAGGACCACCGTGTCCAGTTTGCCACTCGAAGCTAGTCTGCTGGCTGCATCGAGCAGGACTTTCTGCCCCTTCCAGGCCGTCAGGCGCGCAGCGTGCAGAATGATGTGCCAATCGGGCTCGACCTGCCAAGCCCGACGCAGATTATCTATCCGCATACGATCGATCGCCGCAGTACTGAACTGATCGATATCCACGCCGCGATGAATGATGCGAATTTTGTCTCGCGCAGTGCCGTAGCGCGATTCAATGAGATTGGCGGTGTAGTTCGAGTTGGCGATCACAAGGTCTGAGCGCGCCATCACGCTGTTGTAGAGACGCTTGAGGGAATCCGCTTCTGCGTAGGCGCCATGGTAGGTGGTGACGAACGGGATCCGTGCGCGGCGCGCTGCGAGCAGTGCGCTCCACGCCGGAGCGCGGCTACGGGCGTGAACGAGGGACACTTTCTCTTTTTCAATCAACCTCTTCAAACTTTGGGCGTTGGCCACAATACGCAGCGGATTCTTGGTGGCGGCGGGAAATTCGATCAGCTCACCGCCGGCCTTCTCTATTCTGCCGGCCAAGCGCCCGCCCTCGGTCGCGACCAGCGCCCGGCCGCCCGCTTCGACGATCGCTTCGGCGATCTCTACCGTCGAGAGTTCTGCCCCGCCGGTATCGAGGCTCGGGATGATCTGGAGTATGGTCGGTCTTGCTCGGCCCAAGGTCGGCACTCCTCAAGCCGAAGGATCGGATCGGATGGACGCAGCGGAACCGCAATTCGTCGTCGTTGGCCATGGCGCGGATTGCCGCCGCATCGCTTGCCTCCTGGAACCCCGCGTCGCAGGCAAGGGGCCGGGTCTTGTCTGGCTTCCCGGTTTCAAATCCGAAATGACCAGCACAAAAGCGAGTTCGCTCGCGGCATGGGCC